>Ga0067045_1028524_pt1 | contig 31779 bp, 27 predicted proteins | sample TerdegcTABiofilm_FD_59184 | JGI IMG/M metagenome (GOLD analysis project Ga0067045, IMG submission 59184) | Combined Assembly of (Gp0054472, Gp0054536) Wastewater bioreactor microbial communities from Singapore -Terephthalate degrading...
GGTTACTATTTGATCTCACTCAGCGCTGGTGGTTGGTGGACAATCTATAGCCCGATATTAATGACCCTCTTACTACTACGTGTTTCAGGTGTTGCCCTGTTGGAAAAAACTTTAACTCAGACCAAACCTCAGTACAATGATTACATACGGACCACAAGCGCTTTTTTCCCGTTACCACCTCGCAAGATTAAAGATGAATTATTAAAGGAGAAAATTCAATGACATTGGCAAAGATAGCAGCAACCATTGGTGTCCTTTCAATGGCTGTTGCATTAATATATGGTTTTTATTCTGGTACTCTCTCAACCGATGGAGCAGAACTTATTAAAATGCCCTGGGGGATTGTATCCCTTGTAGATGTGTATGTGGGTTTCTTGCTCTTCTCAATATGGATTATCTATCGCGAGAGAAAATTATGGATAGCCTTGACTTGGGTGATTCTGATTATGATACTGGGTAACTTCATCGCCAGTTTATACATGCTGCTGGCGTTAATAATATGCGGAGGTGATTGGAAAAAATTCTGGCTTGGAAGCAAGACATAATCAATCTTATTTTATATAATAAAGGAGTGATCTTATGAAGAACGACATATCACGGCAGGTATTAAATGTTTTAGGTTTGTTAGTTGTTTTGGTGGTAAATACAATGGCTTCACTGTTGCCATTAAATGGGTTAACCACTGCTCAAATTTCCGATAGCTTTCCCATTTTATTTGTCCCGGCAGGTTATGTGTTTTCCATTTGGGGAATTATCTACCTTGGTTTAATCGCTTTTACTGTGTTCCAGGCTTTACCCGCTCAGCGAGAAAATTCTCGTTTGCGCAAAATAGGAATCTGGTTTTTCCTTAGCGGAATTGCCAATTCCCTTTGGCTTATCTCATTTCATTATCAATTATTTGGTCTGGCAATGATTATGATGCTCGTGCTTTTAGGTATCTTGATTCGTATATATACACTTCTGGGCATTGGAAAGGAAAAAGTAAAGACAGTAGAAAAATGGGCAGTGAATCTTCCGTTTAGCATTTACCTCGGTTGGATCGCAGTTGCCACTATTGCTAATGCATCCCAGCTTTTGTATTTTGTAAAATGGGATGGGTTTGGCATCTCAGCTGAAATCTGGACTTTGATAATGCTGACTGCAGCATCGATAATTTCCGCCGTGGTTAGTCTTACCAGGAAGGATGTGGGTTACGCACTGGTGCTCGTTTGGGCGCTGGTAGGAATTGCAATAAAACAATCGGCACTTCCCCTAATTGCCAATGCGGCATGGTTTTCTGCAGTAGTTGTTGCAGTAGTGTTGGTTATCGCTTTATTTCAAAAGCGGGTTAGAGTGCATTAATTTAATCGAGAGACAAATTATTAATTTACAATAATTGTCAATGATAACAACAATTTAATCAAGGGGTCACCGGTAAGGGTGACCTCTTGATTATTCTAAGTGCGAGGTGCAATTAGGGCAGCGCGTGGCTTTGATGGGAATGCTTGAAAAGCAATAGGGGCAATCTTTGGTAGTTGGAGCGGGTTTCTCACTTGGTTTTTGTAATTTATTTACCTGTCGGATAATCAGGAAAATGACGAAAGCCACGATCACAAAATCAATAATGGTATTGATAAAAATCCCGTAATTAATGGTCGCTGCCCCGGCGGCTTTAGCCGCCGCAAGGCTTTCATATTTAATTCCGCTCAAATTAATAAACAGGTTACTAAAATCCATTTTGCCTAGAAGGATACCGATAGGTGGCATGAGAATATCGCTAACTAATGAGGATACAATTTTGCCAAATGCCCCTCCGATGATGACCCCAATAGCGAGGTCGAGAACGTTGCCACGCATGGCGAACTCTTTAAATTCTTTTAACATATCATCTCCTAATAGATTAAATTGTATTTAATCTTGATGATGTAATTCTAATAGATTAACATCACTCTGGCTGACTCGTCATCGGGTAGTAGGAATATCAATTATCTTGATAAACTTTATTAAATTAATAAACTGAACGGTCGAGCTTAAAATTCTAAAGCAATTATTTTCTTCGAGTGTACGTGCCCATTAATTGTGCTTCTGCGAGGATATGACCCTGCATGTGACGCAGGACCTCTTGGCGTTCTACCCCGGGTTCCAGGTCAAGCAGGATATCGAGTGCATATAATCTGAAGTAATAACGATGTGTTCCACCAGGTGGGCAGGGACCGCCATATTTCACCTGATGCCAGCTATTCCTGCCTTGAAGGGTGCCATCTGGAAGCCGTTTTTCACTGGGTATATTTTGCGGCAGCCCGCGTTTTTCAGCAGGGATATTAAAAAGTATCCAATGCACCCAATCACCTACTGGTGCGTCCGGGTCATTTACTATCAGTGTGAACGATTTGGTATTTGCCGGTACCTCATCCCACAACAGTTCAGGGGAAATATCACTACCATCACAAGTATATTCACGGGGTATGGGGCTACCTTCTTCAAATGCTGGGCTAAAGATTCTGAATGCCATAATTGACCTCCAAATAAGCAATTAAATTCTTATTATGTTTTGGCATAAAGGTTGCTAATATAATATAGAATCATAATTTCATTATTAATATGGTGGAGCAAATCTTATTTTACCTCGCTCGATCAGCCGTGATGCTATATCAGCCTATGCATATATTGGCGATTATCGTTGGATCAGTTTTCGCCACATCTGGTATTGCTGATTTATTCTTTGATTTGTATTATATCCTGCGTTCGATCTTTCGATTTTTCCCATCACGCAAATGGCCAAAATTAACCCTTGAACGTTTAGAAGCGCGTGAACAACAAAAAATTGCCATTTTCATAGCCTGCTGGCATGAAGCCGATGTTATTGCACATACTCTTACCAATGCAGTAGAGACTATCCAATATCGCAATTATGATATCTTTGTTGGCACTTATCCCAACGATCCTGAAACGCAACATGAAGTGGATAAGGTTGCTCGTAAATACCCCCATGTTCATAAAGTCATCACACCGGATGATGGTCCAACAAATAAAGCCTCCAATCTCAACCACATTTTCCAGGCATTACGCGATTATGAGAGGCGGACTCAGCAACATTATGAAATCATCATGACTCATGATTCTGAGGATATCATACACCCTTATTCATTACTGGTAGTCAATTATCTCATCCCCAGAAAAGATATGGTTCAAATTCCGGTTTTTCCACTCGCGGTTCCCTTAAAAAATGTCACGCATTGGACATATGCTGATGAATTTGCTGAGAATCATACCAAATTGTTGCTGGTGAGGGAATTTTCAGGTGGTTTTGTTCCATCAGCCGGGGTGGGTTGTGCATTTACCCGCCGTGCCTTTGAGTTGTTTGCTTTCCGCGGTAATCAGCGAATTTTTTCACCAAATTCTCTAACGGAAGATTATGAACTGGGATTGCGAATGAATTTGGAGGGGATACGCGCAGCCTTTGCCTTGGTGAATATCCCATCCCCTAAAAAGGTAAAAACAGGCAAGCGAAGTGTTGCTGATTGGGTGGCTACTCGGGCTATTTTTCCAATGCAATTTAAAAATGCAGTGAGGCAAAAAACCCGTTGGAATATCGGTATCATTTTACAGGCATGGGAAAATCAACGTTGGCAAGGAAATGCAGCGGTACGCTGGAATCTTTTCCAAGATAGAAAAGCGTTGATTGCCACCCCGGTGAACTTCCTCGCATATTTTGTTTTTACATATTTTTTACTTTATCAGTTATTGCAAAGATTTTATACTCAATATTTACCCCCTCTTATCATCAAGGGTACCGTGTTATGGTACTTAGTTGTATGTGCCACCTTCTTTATGATTTGGCGTGCCATAAACCGGGCTTATGCGGTGAATAAAATTTATGGCTTCTGGCCTGCGGTTACCTCAATTCCCCGTGTGGTATGGGGTAATATCATCAACTTCTTTGCGGTAACTCGCGCCGTAAGCCAATATGTATCAAGCAAAATAAAACATCGCCCTCTGGTTTGGGATAAAACTTCTCACCAGTTTCCAACTGTAGAGTTAGTATCTGATGGTTTCAGTGTTGTAGATTACGCCTCTTCACAAGAACCCATATTGGCAAAATTGCCAATGGAGGAAATGCAGCAAAAAATCAGAGAAGCGGTTTTAACGTTTAGAAAGGAAATGAAATCAAATAATATTGATAGAAAGGTCAAGGCAATTCGGACCATCACACGCGAGACAGGTCCATATTTATACATGGATTTGATTAATCAAATCGATCATCCATCTTGGCGTGTGCGCGCAGAGATTTGCCGTACCCTTAGTTTTTTAAGGTATTCCTCAGCTATTCCTCACCTTGAGAAAGCAGCTACGGACCCAGATTGGGTAGTTCGAAGTAATGCAGTGCGAGCATTGGGGAAACTTGGTGAATTAGGTGAAAGGGCTTTGATTAGAATACTTCAAGGAAGTGATCGTTATGCTCGGGAAGCAGCATTGGCCATTCTAGAACATCAGGGCTTTTTTGATCAGAATATGTTGCGCTTGAAGAGTCAGGATAAAAAAGAAGTTGAACGCGCAATCAACTTTTTTAAAACTCTTGAGAAAGTCGGTCACTCAAAGCTCGCCGCAGAGGTTATGACAAAATTTTTGCAAAATGAAAACCTTTCGGATAATGATTAACGGAAATTTCTAATGGGGTTACTGATACTAAGAAATGCGTTTCTTGTATAGAATTTGATATTTTGAAATTCAACTTGTTGGTTGATTCAAAACATGAATGCAATTACGACCAGACTGTTTCGCCTGATGTAATGCCTGATCGGCAAGGTTCTGCATTTCCTGCAATGTAAGGGTACCTTCTCTTGCAGTAGTAATGCCCATACTTGCAGTGAGGGAAATTTCTCCTGCTTCAGTTGTGATAATGGCACTTTCAATTCTTGATCGTAGGCGTTCAGCCACCCTTAGTGCTTCCGTTGAATCAGTATCTGGCATGATAATAATTATCTCATCTCCACCATAACGACCAGCAATATCCACATTACGGACATTTTGGCGAATAACATTAGCCAATTCTTGCAAAACAAGATCCCCAATGGTGTGAGAAAATTTATCGTTAATGAGTTTAAAATCGTCAAAATCCAACATAATCATGGATATATTCCATTTAGCACGTTGGGCGCGAGTTATCTCATGGTTTCCCATCTCTTCCCAAGCGAAGCGGTTGTACAAATTTGTTAAATTATCTGTTCTTGCCAAACGTTCTACCTCTTGAAATAAATGTGCATTCTCCACTGCTATGGCTGCCTGTTGGGCAAACAATGTCAATAGGTTTAATTCAATTGTGGAAAATTTAAACTGGGGATCGGAATGAAACAAACTAATTACACCCATCAATTTTTTTCCGATTACCATGGGGGCGATGATACTGCTATGAATGTAAGGTTCAGCAAATAATAGGGATCGTCCTTCCCATTTTTGATAATCATCTATGATCAATGGCTGGAGAGAGAGCATGACCTTGCCAGCCGCACCTTCGCCAGAGGAAACTATTTGTCCAATATAATGGTCGCCCATTCCCTTATTTACTACCACACGTAAATTATTTTCGTTTGGATCAAATAAGCTCAAATCTCCACCGCTTGCATTGAGCAGTTTAATGGAACGTTCCAGAATCACTTGTAACAACCTGGAGAGATCTAATTCAGAGGAAATATCCATAATATTGGCACGCAGCGCATCCAATTCAGCGGCTCTTTTTTGAGCGGTATCTAATGCATGGAGTTTAAGAACCGCAAGGGAAAGTTGTTTTATCGCACGGCTGAAGAAATCTAATTCTAGTTTTGAAAAGCGATGGGGAAAATCGTAGGTCAGGCAGATAAATCCAATTTTTTCATTTTGGATAGTTAAATGAGAGCTGATAAAGGCATTGCAATGTAATTGATTAGCAACCTTCAACAGATGGGGTGAAGCTTGCGCTGGATTTTCTAGATTTATGAATCCTTTACCCTGTGTCAATTTGTATAACCTAACTAAATCATCTTTCATCAACGCATTTTTATTTTTCTCTCCCAGTGTATTTAATTGAGCATTTGCACTATATACATGTTCGTGACCGTTATAAGATATGATGAAATGCGCATGATCTGCATTCATTATTTCACACATCTTTTGAGTTAGTTGTTGAAAAACCTTCGCATTATGTTCGCCTTCAATGGCTATCTGATTCATCTCATTGAGATGAAGTAAGTACTTTTCACGAATCTGGTTGTGTTGCTCATATTGCATATGCTCGAGGGAATTAGCAATTGCATTAGCAGCAGACTCAAGTAAGATTAGGATTTCCTCTGACCAGGTGCGTTCTTTTTTCACCGAGTCAAAACCGATAAAGCCAATCAATTTTCCTGCTATTTGCATGGGAACACACACCAGGGATTGAATGGATTGTTCCATGAAAAGTTCTTTCTCCGCTGAAGCATCAATGGGTAAATTCGACACTCGTGGGATATATATGAATTTTAATTGTAGGATTTGATCCCGAAACCAGGGGAGCTTATCCAAAGATATCCCCTGTAATTCAGAAATAAATGGCTTGATGCCTTGTGCACACCATTCATGAGTATTATCCATTACCATTGGGTCATCTTTGTGGAAGAGAAACACATAACTGCGGTCCACACCGGCGAACTCGCCAATTTTTTGAAGCGCGTGGTTGATGCCTTCGTTCACCTGGTCAACTCTTATATTTATAAAGTTAGTTGAAATTTCAATCAATAACCTTTCAAATTTCAATCGGTTTTGTAATTCAAGTTCAAATAATTTTCGCTCGGTTATATCTCTTCCAACTGATTGAACTTCAATCAATTTATTCTTTTTGGAGAATATTCCTTTATTTACCCATTGTTGCCACACAACCTTATCCTTCCTCGTAAGATCCTGCTCCTCTATCACAATAATTGGTTTTTGAGGTGAAAGTTGAAGAATTCGTTTTTTGAAGATCTGCCAGAGTCTTCTCGAAAAGGCAGCCGAGAACTTCTTGCCTATCAGTTCTTCTTTCCTTTTTCCGAAATAATGACAATATGCATTGTTTACGAATTTTATGGTGCCGTCGGTTGTAATATGCGAAATTAGTTCAGTTTGCCTTTCAACTACTGTGCGGTAAAGATCTTCACTACGACGCAATTTTGTTTGAAAGTCTTCAAGGTTTTTCAGCATCAAATTAATATTGGAGACAAGTGAGGTAATTTCATCTTTACCTTCTAGAGGAATTCTCATATTCTGCGGTGATTTTTTGCCAATGCGGTTTATCTGTGTTTTTAATTTAAAGAGCCGTTTAATGATCAGTCGATCAAATGTGATAAACATTATCAGGCTCGAGGTGATTGTGGCAATCCCTAATACTTGGAGATTATGCATCACGCTGGATTTTCCCTGCAGGTAAATTTGACGCGGTTCGTTTGTGGATAACAATACAAGAGGATCCCCATAGATATCCCTTAATAAAAAATATTTATTAATACTGGATTCATTCACCTTCTGCACAAAAGTAGGATGCTTGTTCTCTTGAGCATATAAAGAGGTTCTCACGAATTCTGGCAGATCGCTTTGTGTTAATGGAATCATACTTATGGAAGTTTGCATGTTTTGTGATAACCTAGCAAGGGTGTCTTCATCAAAAAACTTTGCCATAATGAGAGCACCCCTCAGAGGACCTTCATCTTTGCTAGTTAAGATAGGTTTTGAATCCACCAGGAGGAACCTATCACCTAGAGAAATTAATCCGTTTATTTGACTGGCGGGATCGGTGTGTGTGATTAATTTGCTTCCTGGTTGTATATGAGATAAAAAGTTAGTTGATAAGGGAATCTCTTCCAGTTGATTAAAATCATAACCGCGACCATATACAATGTTTCCTTCCGCATCAACGAGGACCAGAAAATTAATTTTCAAGGAAATGAAAGTATTATCCACGATATTGGATTCAATGTATCCCGGATTGTGGTCTTGAATAAATTGATAGGTATCGTCCCATGATGCCCAGTCGCTAGCAATCATGGATAAGTTAGTGAACTCGCTTTCCAGGCTCGTCCAGAAACGATCGTTATCTCTTTGAATGTCCTGGTCTTCTAATTTTAGATAGTCGTCCAGGATTAAACTATCCGAAAAAAGATAAAATCCTAAGATGATGCTGATGAGGGTGAGTGTGTTGATTAAGAAAATTTTTTGGATGAGCTTCATATGCCTTAACCAAACCAATTTAGTATTTTTATTAATCCATGAGCTGATTACGGATTAACACCATAAAAATATCCACGATCTTAGGATCAAACTGTTTCCCTTTTTGTTCTAGGATATAATTCAGGGCGTCTTTGGATGTCCACGCCTTTCGATAAGGTCGATCTGAGGTTAGCGCATCCCACACATCTACTACAGCAAATATTCTGGCTGCCAGGGGGATTTGTTCGCCTTTCAGACCGCGCGGATAACCCGTACCGTCCCAGCGTTCATGATGGCAATAAGGAATCTCAAGGGCGGGGCGTAAGTAACTGATTGGATATAACAGTTCATAAGCTATTTGCGGATGGCGGCGCATCATAACCCATTCTTCATCGGATAAAGGACCGGGCTTGAAAAGAATTTCATCCGGTATAGCCATTTTACCAATATCATGCAGTAGCGCACCGCGGCGTACATGGACCAACTCCTCATCATTAATTCCTAATTGTCGTGCAATTTTTAATGTTAAATCCACCACACGCTGTGTATGCCCCTCTGTCTCTTTATCGCGGAGTTCAAGGGTACGAGACCAGCCTTCTAGCGTTTTGTCGTAAGCCAGGGTAAGTTCAATGTTAGAGCTGTTGAGATCTTCTAGTAGAGTGGTGTTATCAATGGCAATAGCTGCCTGAGTGGCTAGGGTCTCAAGAAAATTTACCCATTCCTGGTCGGGTGTAAGAATATCTCGGTCGAAAATATCCAACACGCCCTTCACCTGACCTTTAGCGATCAGAGGGACACTGTAATAACTTAAGAATCCTTCCTCACTTAATAACTCGGGGTAGGCTGATGACTGATCAGACTCAGACAAATTTAATGATTGCAAGAGATGGCGCTCCATAGCTGCCCTACCTGAGAGCCCTTCCCCCAAGCGCAATTGATAATTTTCAATATTGCGCGTCCTGAAACCGCGACCAGCAGAATATTCCAATATTTGTGTACGAGGGTTAAGCAGCATTACTGCCGCAGCATCAACCTTTAATTTCTCAATTACTTGATCAAGTAAAATGTTTAGCGTGACTCTTAAATCTAAACTCGAATTGATTACCAGGTCAATATCATGCAGGGCCGCAAGACGTTGTAGTTGGTTTTGAGTCTGCTTTACCAGTCGTGCATTATCCAATGCAGCAGCCACCTGAGATGCAATTGCTTCTAGTAGATGGAGATCATCCTCATTATATGTGTCAGGCTGGAAACTCTGCACAGAAATTGCACCGATTGCCTGTCCACGAGCCACTAAGGGTACACCAAGCCAGGAACGGGCTGGTTTTTGACCCATCTTAGGTTTTGCCGGCGTTTCTTCTTTTTGCAAATCCTTAAGTAACAGTGATTTTTGATTCTGAATTACCCAACCAGTCAGACCACTATCTTGAGAAGGGAAGTGTTGACCCACCCAATCGGATAATACGCGATTATTTTCCATGGCCATTGCAATAGTTATTTCCCCTGTCCCTTCCTCTTTAAAGGCCACAAGGAATGAATCCAATGGGAAGATATCGCTGACCTGAATATAGATGCGATTGAGTAATTTATCTACATCCAGCACGCCACTAATGGCTAGTGCAGTTTCGTACAAGGCGGTGATTTCGCGTGTCTTGTGCTCTTGTTCTTTGGCAAGTCTTATTTTTTCGATGAAGATGGCTAATTGGTTCGCATAGGTAAGTAATAATTCTTCATCCGCTTTACTATAAGCATTCTTCATTTTGCTTTCGGTATTAATGACGCCGAATAATTGGTCGTTGACAAAAATCGGCACAGCCAATTCAGATTGGGTGGTTGCATCTATTTCAAGATAATCCGGATCTTTTTTTACGTCTGGAACACGCTGTGCTTTACCTGTACGTATCACTCTTCCAGTGATGCCCTTGGTGGCGGGTTCTGAATGCCAGACATATTCTGGTTTTAGTCCGTGGTAAGACGCGTGTGGATATACGACTTGATTTTTTTCATCAAATATAAAGATACCAAAATTGTCTGAGTATAAAGATTTTCCCAGAAGTTGAGTTGTCCTTTCAATCAGGTCATCGATATCCGTTGCTTCAGTGCCAGCCATCGTAATGCCATGCAGAACAGTGATTTCCTGTAATTTGCGTTTTAGATTTTCCTCCGCCTGCTTCTGTTCAGTGATATCAATACCATAAGAGATTGACCCAATAATATTCCCATTTTGCCTGATTTCACTATTTTGCCAGGAAATGATTCTTTCTTGACCAGATTTGGTCAGTATGGGATTCTCAAATGTACGCGGTAGTGTGCCGGAAGGCAGGTGGCTGAATATTTCCCAAACCTGTGGGTAGCGATCTTTTGGAACGATTACTTCAAACCAGTTGCGACCATTAAGCTCCTGCTGTGTGTATCCGGTAACCTGTTCGGCACATCGGTTGAACACGGTTATATTCCCCTGGGTATCGAGACCTATAATGAGTACATTGGCTGTCTGAATTAGGTTTTCTGAGAATTCTTTCTGCATACGGAGTGCATCTTCTGCCTGCTGGCGTTCACTTATATCCAACAGGTTGAATAAAACAATTTTTTGTTGAGCTTGGATTTTTGGCAGATATATATGATAGGAGATGTACCTCAGATTTCCTTTTACTGTACGAATTGTTGTTTCCCCTTTAATGGATGTCATACCCCGAAAAATACCTATAAAAATTTCCTTTATTACGGAGGCAGCATCAGGTGTGATTATGGAGTCTAAGGAATTGATGATTTCATCTTTATTCGCCGCTTCACATAACTGCAAAGCAGCGGGATTTATCCCCGAGAAATGGACTGATTTAAAATGTTTCACAAAATAGTTTGGTGGCTTCTCCATACCTTCCGCTTTTATCTTGCCATTCTTGAATGCTATGGAATTAATTTTATCCAGCACCTCACTGAAGTCCAACTCCATGATAGCTACGGGTGAGTTGTAAAAAATTGAACGGTAGCGTTCTTCACTTTTGATTAACGATTTTTCAGTTTCCAATCGTTCCTGCTTCTCAAGCACCAGCGCTACCGCATCACCCAGTGAGGCAGCGAAATTCTGTTCCTCCAATGACCACAATCGCGGTTCGCCAATATGTTCATGGCAAATCACCCCAACCACCTGGCCATGACGTCGAATGGGGCAATCTAACATAGATGATATTTGAAGAGGGATTAAATAATCATCCTTAAATTCAGAAGTAAATGGATCACTACTCGCGTAATGAGCCGCAATGATGCGGTTCTCGTTTAGGGCTTTAAAGTATTTGGGGTATTTACGAGATGTGAGTTTGGTCCCTGAAGAGTGCTGCCGCTTGCTTTTCTCGTACAAATCAGTACACACCAGTTGGCTTTTATCCTCGTTCAACATCCAAATTCCCACACGAGCAACATCTAATATTTCAGCGGATTTCTCGGTAATTTGTTGGAATGAAACGTGCAGGTCTGTGTTGCTGAGATGAGAGAGCTCGAGCAGTGCCTCCTGTTGACTGTTTATTTGTTTCTGAAGATTAATATTTTCCTGTTCACGTTTTTTTCTTTTGCGGAAATCCCTTATTAAAGCCCAAATGCTGATGGGTTGACTAGAACTATCCTTGGTGATATGAACACTCACCTCAACCGGAATATTCTCACCATCTTTGCTGGTAAATTCTTTTTCATACGAGCTGGTGGAACTATTGGCGGGTAATTTATTTAATAACTCTTTTTCCATTTCATACCAACGAGATGGGGTGATTTGCCAGATGGTCATTTGCTGAAGTTCTTTTTGGGAATAACCAGTAAGTTTGCTGAAGGATTGATTGCATTCGATGATTTTCCCCTCGTGGGTGATGGAAATAATGGCTTCCCTCATGTTGTCAAACAACTTTTGATATTTCAACTCTGTTGCCGACTTTTGTTGACTCATCCCATATTCGCGCATGGCTGAAAAAGTCATGGGCAATAGTGCATTTTGGGAATTCTCGATGCTAATCACACCAAATACACCTAAATTCATTAATTCGAGGGTTTGTATCGATGGATTACCTTTTATCAAAAGGATGATTCGGGTTTCGGGTGATTGGGTTTTGATTCTTTTTACCAAATCAACACAATAAGTGACATCCAAATCTGCTTCAATCACAGCTACTGCTATTTGATTTTTAAGGACTCGATTCAGTGCTTGATGACAAGTATGAAAATGAAAGATACGCAGCTTTGGCTCTCCAGTTTCTGATAATAACTGCAGAGCAGCTTCTCCCTTTTCGATAATAAGAATGGATTGTTCAAAAGGCAACATAGTCAAAATTATAGTTGCAATTATTGCGCCAGCATTAAGAATAGATACTCATGTGTAATTCTATGCTAATATCTATATATATAATTGTAAAAACGTATCTATTCAATAGTAGAGTACTATAGGTTAATAACAAAAATGAAAAAGAAAATCTTGTTTATTGTCAATCAAGCCCCAGAATTTGAATCGATAAAAGAGAATTTGCATGAACCGCAAGGTCAATGGGAATTGAAATATGTTGACCAATTATCTCCTGGGTTAGACTATCTCTCTAAAAACGATGTGGATTTGCTATTTCTCGATCTGGCTCTGATTGATAATCAAGTAGATATCGATTTTCGGAGGATTCATGAGCAATATCCTCAATTGCCCATAATCGTTTTGGCATCTCAGGAACAAGAAAAGATTGCTAAAGAGATTAAGCAGCAAGGTGCATATGAATATTTAATTAAAAGTGAATTAGATGAATTAGCAATCAAGTGGATGGTTAAATACCTGCTGGAGAGACACGAAAATCCCCCAGAGATTATCGAGAAACAAGACCAATTGGCATCCTTTATCAGAAATGTGCCTGGTATGATATTTCGCTGTCGAAGTGACCAGAAGCGGACGTTAGTATTCGTAAGTGAAGCATGTCGCTCATTAACGGGATATTCCCCTGAAGATTTGATTCATAGTCACAAAATTGCATTTATTGACTTAATTCACCCTGAGGATCAGGAAAAGGTTATGCAACAAATTCGACAAAGTATCAGCGAGGGTATTCCTCTTGATATCACCTATCGGATTATCGACGCTAAGAATGAACTACACTGGGTTTGGGAACAGGGGAGATTATTTAGAGAGAAGAACGAAGTCATGTTGGATGGTTTATTGATTGATGTTACTGCATTTAGACGGCACGAGGAATATTTACATGTAATGCTTGATCTAGGCGCTGTAATACGAAAAGCGGATTCTTTAGCGGAAGTGAAAAAAAATTTTATGGATTTATTGCACAATTACTTGCATTCACATGCAGCCGCAATTGGCACCCGTTATCCAAAAGAGGAATATTGGAAAATTGAAATCGCATTGGGTGATTGGAAAAATCTTGTTAATGAAAAGATTGGCACCAACCACTGTCATATTACAGAATTAATCAAGACAAAAGAACCATTGGTCATTCAGAATATCGATCAAGAAAAGGAATGTAAGGAATGTATTCTAGCCACTCACAGAGCAATTGCCTGCTTGCCCTTAATTACAAATCAAAAAATCATCGGAATTTTATGGTTAGGGAGGGATACTGAATTTTCAGATGGTGAACTAGATGTCATATTTACAGCTGTTAAAATGGCAAACGCTGCTATGGAGCGTCTTATCTTCCTTTCACAAATGCAGAATCAATTAAAAAGAATTGAGTCATTACACGTTATTGATCAAGCCATTAGTGGCATACTTGATATTGACCTGATTTCAAAGATTATCCTCAACCAGGCAACTCAACAACTTGAAGTAGATGCTGCGGATATCTTGCTGCTTAATCCTATAACCAATACACTAATTCTTTCGGCAGAAAAAGGCTTTCTGGATTTAGGCAAGTCTGCTGCACATACCCCCATAGGTTCGAGCAAGGTGAGTGATGTGTTTATCACGCGTAAACCTATCTGCATTCCCAACCTGGAAGAAGAGCAGGTTTCACTCGTTCAACGCAATGTTAATGGAGAGGAATTCAAAGCATATTTTGCAGTTCCAATTTTTTCTAAAGGTGAAGTAAAGGGAGTAATGGAAGTGTATAAGCGTCAAGTGTTTTACCCAGATAACGATTGGATAACTTTCTTGGAATCACTGGGTACGCAAGCGGGTAAAGCCATGGAAAATTTCCGCATGTTTGAGAAGTTACAAAAGAATCAGTATGATGTCATTGCTTCTTATAACGCCACATTAACCAGTTGGTCAAAATTGATGGAGATACGTGAAATAGAAACTGAGGGTCATGCAGAAAGGGTGACAGAGAAATCAGTTGCACTAGCTCGAGCTATGGGTCTGAAAGAAGATAAAGTATCCGAGGTGGAACGAGGTGCTTTACTACATGATGTGGGAAAAATTGGCGTTGTGGATGAAATACTGATGAAAAAGGGTGAACTAGGTGAGGAAGATTGGATAGCTATTCGCCGTCATCCGGAACATGCATATAACTTGCTCAAATCTGTTAAGTATCTTAAAAATTCGTTGGAAATACCTTACTGCCATCATGAACATTGGGATGGCAGCGGGTACCCGCGTGGACTGAAAGGTGAGGAAATTCCTTTGGCTGCCCGAATATTTGCCGTGGTGGATACTTGGGATAGTTTACTTTCTGACCGTCCTTATCGAAAAGCATGGAATCGACGGGATGTGATTAATTATTTGCGTGATCAGGCTGGGAAGCTGTTTGATCCTAATGTCGTGGATAAATTTTTATCAATGATTGATAAGGGATAGTATGTTTATCATTGCCATCAAACTCATTTTTGATTAAAAAACTTTCGCACTAGGAAAGAAAAAAAATGGAATGCAATAAACAAGAGAACCTAAAACATTGTAATTGCAGTTATTCCCCTTGCTCGCGGAAAGGGATATGTTGTGAATGTTTAAAATATCATCTGGCCATGCGCGAATTGCCCGCCTGTGTGTTTCCTGATGATGCAGAACGGACATATAACCGTTCTTTTGAACATTTTAGCAGCTTAGTGCAACAGGGGAAAATATAAATTCAAGAAATATTTAAGTTCAATTATTATAGTTTAATAATATTTTTGTACTGGTTATTCTTCTCTACCAGTTAATCAAATTTATACAATTATCTTGAGTCTTCCTGGTAGTACCCGGTATTCTATTTCTTGGATCGAAGTGGAAATAATCTCACCATCAGCGTGTGCAGGTGATGGTTTGTCTAACGACACCTTCAGCCAGGTGGCATGAGCCTCAGTGATGCCTTCCATCTCCACAAAACTTCCCTGACCAGATTTCATGGTGCGTGGTAACATACGCAGAATTTCCAGCCGTGTGGGACGAAACCCATGCACGAAAGTCAGTTTGCCATCGAACAGATCAGCATGTGGTGTCATGTAGAATAACCCACCTGTGACTGCCCCGTTGCCTACTGAAACCAATGAAATGGGTCCTCGATATGAACCCCCATCCCATTCTATCTCAGCCTGCCATTGTGGATTGCGCATTATCCCACGCAATGCAGCCAATAAGTAACGCAAGATACCCTTTGCCCATACCATTTCTTGTTGGATAATCGTAATGGTGGGTTCCAATCCTATTGCAGAGTTATTGACGAAATAGTGATTATTGACCTGGCAGATATCCATAAGGCGTGTCTTTCCCAACGCAATCCTTTTCACCGCCTGCTCAAGCTCTAGTGGATAGCGCAAGTTATGCGCAAGATCGTTGGCAGTGCCTAGCGGAATTATGCCAAGCGGTCCAATGGGTTGGGTTAGATCTATGCTGGATTGAGCTAAGCCATTCACTGCTTCACCCAAACTGCCATCCCCACCTGCGATGATGATGGGTGAGAAACCCTGCCGAGCTGCCTGGGCTGTCAACTCAGTGATTTGTCCTCTTTTTTCAGATATGCTTAAATCAAATTCGACCCCATATTTTCTTAATAGTCCTTCAACCTGAGGCCATTGCTCCCTGGCTTTCCAACGGTTGGAGTAAGGATTAAGAATCACTTTTGCAGTCATAGTACCTCTTCTTTTTATTAATAATATATGTTTATCGCCACCAGATTGCTGTGCACTCGGGTAATATTACCCATTGATTTGTTAATACTTTTTTCTTTAAATCATCGCCAAAGAAGAAACCTGATAGCTCTTCCGCTTCCTCGAGCGTTGTGAACTTGTAATCGCTACGAATCCATTTGAAATTAAAGGCTTTCTCCCTTAACCAATCGTAATAATGCTTTAGATGTTCAGGTGGGCAGGGTGACTCGCATCCTGTGCCTAATGATTCAAGAAGAATAATGCAGCCTTCAGGCCGGAGGAGACGCTGCATCTCATTCCAGCCAAACTCTAATGGACTCCTCCAATTTTCATTTCCCCAGACAGCCAGATAGGAGAAACTCCACCCGGAGATGATTAAATCTACTGATGAATTCATTAAAGGGATACGGGTATGGTTTGCTGTGCTACATTGCCAGTTGGTCAATCCCAAGGTTGATAATTTCTGTTTTGCTATTTGCAACATACTGATGGATTCATCAAAGGCAAAAATTGTTCTTGCATAGGGTGCAAGCAAACGGGTGATCCGGCCAGTACCTGCACCCAGATCGATGATATTCATATTTTTAAGCGATACAACCTGTTGGATTGATGGCAGGATATTCCCCTGATAATCCTCACAGTCGATCAGACGGTCATACTGGTGAGCGTATTTTTGATAAATTACCTTTTCACTTGGCATAATACTCCTATGGTAGGTTACTGACAAATTTGTTTTGCCGATCATGTAAGGCAAAAGGCAGGTAGAGCAGTAGAGAAATTGCTATCCCGATTGCTTCGATATAAAGAATATACACAGGCCATTCAGGTAAAACATCCAGAAGAGTTGGTCCGGGGGGTTTGTGAGCGATATATAGATAATTACTGCCAATCATTTGATTTACAAAATATATAACCAACATGTAGAGATTCATGATGATTAACACTTTCACCAATGATTTCCAAGTTGGTCGAAATCCCTCTACGACAGTCATATAAATTGCGGAGGTTAATAGCAACCCATGTGAAATATAGGTTTGAAAAAAACGGAAATGAGGGAAACCATAGATTCCTAGGTCTGGTGTGAGCAAAGCCTGGGTGGCGCCGCCGATGCCAAGAAAATAGATGAATTCGTATAAGTTGTAATTTTTGAAAATTAACATAAATCCCGCCAACCAGATGAAAATACTGCAAAGGTGCAACGGTAAATGCTCTTGAATATTCCACAAGCCATGGGTGATATTCCAGAGATGGTATGCGGATTCATTCAGCCATAAAATCACTGCTAAGCCGATACGCAGATGATTTCTTGATTTCTCAGTGGAATATTTAAAACGATACAAAATTAAATTCAATGCAACAATAGCAAGTAGTGCTCCGATCTGTGCTGCCCCAAAGAACACGAAAGATCCCCCTGTGTAATCCACTGCAAAGTAAGGTGTCATGTTGACCTTTTCCTGAGATTTTGGTGAGTATTAGTAAAAATTAGTTAATCTGTCCAAGTTGGTATATTGTTGAGGATGTTTACTGTCCAAACCTCTATTTTACAGGAAGAGAAACTCATCAGTTGAAATTTATCATCCTCTAACAATCTGGTATTATATTTGATTGTGTTTACCGTAATGGAATATTCTGATTTTTTATCAGGAACAAGCATGTCTAATCTAAGTATTTAATAAAATAAGGAGTAATTTCAATGAGTCCTATCCATGTTCCTTATGTAATTGAGCAAACACCCCAGGGGGCACGTCAGGTAGATATCTATTCACGGCTTCTTGCAGAGCGTATCATCATCCTTACCGGAGAAATCATGGATGAGATGGCGGATACCCTGATTGCACAGATTTTTTACCTTGAAGCGCAGGATAAGGAGCGCGATATCTACATGTACATCAATAGCCCCGGTGGTTTGGTGACGGCTGGTTTGGCGCTTTATGATGTGATGCAGTTTGTCGCTTGTGATATTTCTACCATCTGTCTGGGACAGGCGGCTTCAATGGGTGCGGTACTATTGGCAGCTGGCACACCTGGTAAGCGAATGGCTCTGCCTCATTCACGCATCTTGATTCACCAACCATTGGGTGGTGCGAGCGGTCAGGCAACCGATATCCAGATTCAGGCCAAGGAGATTGTACGTACCCGTGAAGTGTTGATTGATATTTTATGTAAGCACACCAAACAGCCAGAGGAAGTTATCCGACGTGATACTGAACGGGATTTTTATCTGAGCGCTGAGGAAGCGAAGAAGTATGGCTTAGTGGATGCGGTGATTACAAGTCGTTAAACGGAGCAATACTAATCCTTTTATTTATTAATTGCTTTATCAACATACTCCAATTATGTACAGATATTGATGATAGTGCTAGAGTTAAGTGATATCAACCATTCTGTACGATAAATACATTTTGTATTCAATCATAAATTCGTTGGTTTTTTAAAATACCCCCTTTTGGGGGTATTTTTTGTTCTTGACTGAGTGCTTAATTTTTATACATGATCATGCTCATCCGCCATGGCATCTTGCTTCGTCACGTGAACTTTGCCATCTGGATGATTGGGGGGCGAATAAATAGTGTAAAGTTTGAGGGGGATTGTAGCGGAAGTGTTAATTACATTGTGTTTGGTACCCATTGGAACGATGATGACATCACCGGTTTTGAATTTAGTTTTTTCACCATTCATGACCACTTCCCCTTCACCCTCTTCAACCCGGAAGAATTGGTCAACAGTATCATGTACCTCCTCACCGATATCCTCCAAGGGTTTTAAACTCATCACCACAAGCTGTATATTGGTTGCAGTATATATAACTTCACGGAAATTTTGATTCTTAAGTGTTTTATCCTCAATATTGGTTACTATGCCTGTCATAGATTTACTCCAAAATTAATATATTTAAAATATTCTAATCCCTTATCCAACTATAATCAAATAGTTATCGAGTGGCTGCTTGAATTGTTCAAGTTGTTTGGATTTATAAGGAGTTATTTGATGAATTGGAGCACTGGTATTTATTGATATAAAATGGATTGATATCATGAGTTTATTTATCATTGCATTTCAATTTCTCGCTTTCTGGTTATTGTTGATACTTGTTGGAGTCATCCTTTCTTTTCGATTGACGCGACGTTATTTCCTCAATGACGAAAGAAGCCCAGCAGAAGTGGGATTAATGTATGAAGAAATATCATTTGTAACTGAAGATGGCATCCGGATCAGGGGTTGGTGGATTCCAGCGAAAGGTTCAGACAAGGTTGTTATTCAATTACATGGGCATTCAGGCAGCATGGATCCAGATATTCACCACCTGCCTACTTTCCATGAGCATGGTTATCATGTTTTGATGTTTGATTTCCGCGGGCATGGTCGCAGCGAGGGGAAGGTTGTAACCTTAGGCTATCTTGAAAGAAGGGATGTACTGGCTGGGATTCAATTTGTAAAACAGCGTGGTTTTCATCGCATCGCTCTGTTAGGTTTTTCCATGGGGGGGATGTTGGCCATTCTCACAGCTGCTATCAGTCCGGATGTGCGAGCGGTGATTAGTGATAGTGCGCCAGTTCGATTGAGAACCGCATTACGGGAATGGCTCTATGGGCATCATGTTCCCCGCTGGCTGGCTGCGTTGATTGCCCGATGGGTACTCATCGGATTATCAATTCGTTTGGGAATAAATATATTCGCTTATGAACCAATCCGCTGGGTGGGTAGGATTGCTCCACGACCAATATTGCTTATCCAAGGAGTACTTGATCCATACACACCTGATTTCGAAGACCTGGTTCATGCAGCCGGTCAGGGATGTCAGGTTTGGCGTGTGCCTGATGTGGGTCATACACAAATCAGCCAGGAGTATCCAGGGGAATTCTATGGACGTATTGTTGAATTTTTGGATGAAAATCTATGAAATCATAAAGGAGTATCTATGGCTAAAGAAAAAAATCTTCGCTGGGTTGATCTGATTGGGGTTAATCTTTTCTGGCTTGGATTGAACATCCGCAATAACGCATTTGGAACAATTTTTATGCCCTATTTGGTGGCGCTATTTGCACCGGAGACAATTCGCAATACGGCTTTAGGTATGATGAGAACTGCCGGTCTAATCATTGCTATGTTGGTACAACCAGCAATGGGGTTGCTTAGTGATCGAAGCACATCCCGTTTTGGACGCAGGCGTCCTTTTATTTTTATCGGTGTGTTCTTAGATCTGTTATTCTTGGCTTTTGTTGCCCTGGCATGGGATTACTGGTCCTTGTTGGTAGCAATATTACTTTTACAGTTTTCATCCAATATTTCGCACGGTGCCCTACAAGGGCTTATCCCCGACCTTGTTCCAGAGAAGCAGCGTGGTCTGGCGTCGGCTGTCAAAGCAATTTTCGAACTATTACCACTTATCCTGCTGGCGTTCACCATTGCCAGATTAGTGGGAATGGGTCAGGTGGATTGGGCTATTTTTGCCACAGGGGCGAGCTTATTGGTCATCATGCTCTTAACGATGGTTATGGTAAAAGAAGAACCACTTATCGTAAAGCCCAGCGAACCAATAAAACCTCTCATGTTACGAGTTCTGGGAGTTCTAGCGGGTATTGCAACAGGTGCACTGGCTGGTTTATCAGTAGGTGGGGTTATAGGGGGGATAGTTGGATTAATTTCCCGGTTCTTCACAGATACTGCAAGAGCCCGGGCAAATGCGGTAGGATTGGGTGGTGCTGTGGCCATGGCTGTTGCTGTAGTGGTTGGAGTGTGGGCAGGTGCCATGGGCTCGTTGGGAAAGGATGCACGCCGGCACTCAACTTTCACCTGGTGGGTGGTTAACCGGTTAATGTTTCTGGCTGCAATCACCTCGATTCAAGGATTTGCTCCTTACTTCTTGATGTATGCATATAAGATTTCTAATGAGGAAGCAGCACAATTAACCGGAAATCTGGTCATGGTGGTGGGTATTTTCACCCTTGTTTCTGCACTGCCCTCAGGCTGGCTTTCAGATAAATTTGGTCATAAAAAACTGGTGGCCATAAGTGGAGTAATCGCGACCATAGGAGGTGCGTTGTTATTAAGCACCATCTGGCTGCCAGATATAAAGATTATTTTGATGGCAGGTTGTATCCTTGGGATTGCCACCGGGTTGTTCGTCACTACTAACTGGGCGCTTGGGACACAGGTGGCACCGAGTGGGGAGGCAGGACGGTATTTGGGGATATCGAACCTGGCTGGAGCAGGGGCGGGCATGATTGGCACAGGCATTGGTGGACCAATGGCAGATTATTTAAATAGTTACATTCCGGGTTTGGGTTATTTTGCTATTTTTGCCAGCTATACCTTGTTATTTGGGTTAAGTGTGGTGACCTTACATGGAGTGAAGAGCACTCGTTCCTAATCTCTCCGCTTTTTGAACTCATCGATAATTTCGAATGTGGCTGTTGCTCCCAGACGGGAGGCGCCTGCATCGATAAGTGCAAACGCTGTCTCTAGGGAGCGGATGCCCTGCGCAGCCTTTACTTGCAGCTTGGGTCCAACAGTTTCCCACATCAGGCGCACATCTTCCGGTGTAGAACCTGTTGGTTCGAATCCGGTTGAAGTCTTTACAAAATCTGCGCCAGCTTCCATTGCCAGCTTGCAGGCGCGTTTTATCTCTTCCTTGGTCAGGTATCCATTACAGGTGATGGCTTTCACCAGAATGCCTGCGGCATGCCCCACTTCCACCACTGCGCGGATATCCTCGCGTACATAATCATCGTCAGCGGAGTGCAGCTTGATCAAATTGATGACCATATCAATTTCCCTCGCTCCATTTTTCAATCCATCCTCAGCTTCAAATACTTTGGTCTTGGTAGTGTGGCCACCATGCGGAAAACCGAGAGGCATGGCAGGCAGGACATTGGAGCCTTTGAGAATGTCTGCAGCTAACGACACATAAGTAGGCTGCACATGTACAGATGCTACGCCGTATTCGCGAGCTTTCTGACAGCCTTCGATAATCTCTGCTTCCTTCAGAGTAGGTTTAATGATGGTATGGTCAAATAGTTTTACAAATTGTTGATAAGTGATAGTTTTAGAGTTAAATAGCGTTTCCATGAAAATCCTCTCTGGTCATTGATTAAATTATTCTATCAATAATTTTGGAACAACCAAGCATGATTTATTGAGGAACGTAAGCGAAAATAATTCGTATAATAGATGTAATGTGGATAGTAATTGGAGGATCATAGTCTGGTAAAAACTGAGGTGCAGTTGAGCCAATTCAAGAGTAGATATTTTAGGTGCAAGTGTGATGGCTGAGGTTGGATATAACCCACGCGGCATGATTGTTATGATAGAGTTTCTTTTACAATTATGCGATGGGAATATTGAATTATTCAGCACATATCCCAATCCAGAGAATCGCTTACAACAAATTTGGGTAACGATTGACGAAATCTATCTTAATCGTGTACTCAGCAGTACGATCCAATAAATTTCTAAATGATTATTCTAAAAATGATGTAGGAGTAAGATTGTGAAGGTATCTGATTTGCTTTTACCTGTAAAAAGATTAAGTGCGGACCGGCATGCAATTGCGGTGCAGGCTACATTCGATCCTCGTAAATCCAATGTAGTGCGTTTACATTTAGTTCCACTCAAACCCGGCACACTCAGCCGGAAACCATCCATGGTGTTTATTAATGGTTGGCATCTTGTTTTGATGGGTCCAGCTTGGTCGGATTTATTACGGGCATTTATTCAAGCATTAGAAGAGAAAGCTCAACCAGGCAAGGTACTCTCTTATGAAGAGATGCAAACAGTTTTGGATCAGGTGGTTGTACGAATGCATCAGTTGTATCCTAACATTCCACGTGTCGATTTCATTCGTGATTTAGATCAAGTCCTCGAGGCTTGTCAGGCGGTTGCTCATAAAGAACCACCCAAAATAAATGTAAGCACTAATTGGACCTACGAACAATTAGGGCGGCAGTTGCGTGCCCCTCATCGTATGGATTTACTAGTGTCGCCCATGATGGAAGCAAACGAGTGGATTTGTCCATTACACTGCAAAGGTTGCTACGCAACTCTTCAACCAGCCATGGTCATTGAAAAACCTTTGAGCACTAGGCAATGGAAAACCATCATTGACCGCTGCCGAGAAGCGGGCATTCCCCAATTAACCTTTACCGGAGGAGAACCAACTCAGAGGGAGGATCTGATTGAACTAATTGACCATGCCCACTGGCATATCACCCGACTGAATACCAATGGTCTCAACCTGACACTTGCCTATGCCCGTGAATTATTTAATGCCAGCCTGGATGGGATACAAATTACCTTGTATTCCAATGAGCAGTCAATTCATGATGAGTTGGTCGGTAAGAAGGGTGCCTGGAAAAAGACAGTTCATGGAATTATTAATGCGCTCAAGGCTGGCTTAAGTGTAAGTGTCAATACTCCCCTCGTCAGGCGAAATGCCAACTATCCTATCACCCTTCAGTTTATCTATGATTTGGGTGTTAAATATGTGACCTGTTCTGGTTTAATCCCTACTGGAGCAGCCCCGTCACAAATTAAAAAAGGAGAAGCGCTCAGCAATGCGGAATTGATGCGGGTCCTTCGCTCATCAGTAAGGATAGCCCGCAAATTAAATTTGGATCTGAGCTTTACCTCACCGGGTTGGTTAAGCGCACAGCAGCTGTATTCTCTGGGATTGCAGGAGCCCATCTGTGGTGCCTGCCTAACCAATATGGCTGTCATGCCCAACGGTGCGGTGACCGCCTGCCAATCGTGGTTAGATAATCCTGAGGGATTAGGATCTTTACTCACCACGCCATGGGAGAAAATTTGGAATCATCCACGTTGTAAGCGAATGCGCCGTACTACGCAGGTGGGATGTCCCTTAAAGGAGTCAATGTCATGAGGATGACTATTCAACGTTTCTTCATGTTTTTCATCTTATTAGCCCTTTTCTTTAGTAGCGAAATCGTATTTGCTCAAAGTCCGACCGATGTAATTCGCAACTATGTAATTTCGGTTACGCCCCAATCGGATGGGTCTCTTTTAAATATTTATTCGCTGGAGTGGTGTGTGATCTCTGATGCGGCAGGACCTTTAACTGAAATTAATCTAGGAATGCCTAATAATGAATATGAAATTGTGGGTTTCGCTGGAGATGTGGTTGATGTCAGTGAGGCGAATACCGGTGCGTATAGTCTGATCAATCTTCGATTGGACAAGCCAATCAATTCAGGTGATTGTGTGAATGTCAGTGTAACCATTCATCAGTTTGAGATGGCATATTCAGATAGTAGCACAGGAGAGGTCGAATTCCAATTTACTCCCGGCTGGTTTGATGAAATAGATGTCAACCATCTGAAAATTATTTGGATGCTACCTGTTGAACGTTCATATCTTAAGTCCATCGAACCAAAGCCAACATCTGAAGATGAGGTGCAGCTGATTTGGGAGACCAAATTAGAGGCAGGAGATAAATTCACAGTGAATTTACTTTACGATCAATCCGCTTTTCCAGATCTGGGCAAAGAGCGCGCTTCGACTTGGGGTGCATCAAAAGGAGATCAAAATTCAAAAGTAACTGGTGAGCCAATTGATGGTACTATGGGTTTGCCGTTTATCTCATTATCGTGCATATGCACGATAATTATTTTGATTTTGGTAGTAATTATTGTTATATGGGTGTTATTTAGCGTTTTCCGTGGCTACACCCGAGGTGGTTATTTGGGTAGCCCTTCAACAGGTAGGAGGACAGGTAGACCAGGCGGTTGGGTGATACTCCCACCAATAGGTGGGTCAGGTAGCAGAACCACCACGGGAATTCCTTCAATTCCACGTCGCAGCGGAGGAGGTTCGGGTTTGTTTGGGGGTCGCGGATCCAGTTGTGCCTGTGTTTCCTGCGCCTGTGCCTGCGCTTGTGCCGGCGGAGGTCGGGCTGGCTGTAGCCGCAAAGGATTTGATATTTCTAATCTAGTAAAACCTCATGGGATTCAAAATCGATGACAAAAAAACTTCTTTTTGCCTTTATTCTTTTGTCAATCAATTTGACAGCATGTGGCTTACTACCCATATCCAATCTGGCAGTAACCACGACTCCACTGGCTATTAAACCAAACGAAGGACAGCCAGATTTTCCACCTTTGGGGCAATATTGGGTGGTTGACAGGGGATGCAACTTTGATGAAGATAAAATCAGGATTGCCGATGAGGTATTTGAGAAATTACGCCAGGATGGCATTGCAGAGGTGGCGCTAATCTGCCAGACAGGAATTCAAGATAAGGGTGCCACCAATGATCAGAAAATCTGGTTGCGCGATTGGGGTCGCTGGGCAAAGATGGGTAATGTTGAGGATGCTCGTTCGTTGATCTGGTTGATTCAACCGGATGTGCCGCCTGAAGCAGGGCGTGTGACCCTGGAAGTCTCCCGCTGGCTCACCTGGTACACAGCTGTGGATTATTATGAAACTTTGCTAGAGGCTGCTACCTATGCTAACAGGGATGATTTCAATGGTGCGTTGATCTCGATCGCGCGGAATGTGGATGCCCAATTACGTCGTTTGTGGAAAACTCATTCAGGAGAAGGAGGTTAATTCGGTTTTAATAGAAAAAATAATGCTTAATTGAATGATTGAATTTAATAAGGAGAGAAAAATGAAAAAAGTATCAATAACGGTTGTTTTCGCTTTATTGATGGTATTGGTTCTCAATGCGTGTGGTGTAGCGCGCAGCGTAGTGGATCAATATCACGTACTGATTGAGCGTTATCAAGCTGCCCAGAAACAGGCTGCCAATTTCAAATTGTGCGTAGATACCGCCATGGGCACCATATATACTCAGGCGACCTTCCTGCAAAGTTATCAACAGGCTGATGTTGAAAAGGCAGAGGTTTGGCGTCAGGCATTAGATGATTCGATGTCGCGCTTGGTGGAAACATTAAATAATTACCGGGATGCTAATGGAAATCCCATCTCCGTGGACCAGCTGGATTTGGGCGAATTAGCCAAGGTGGGTGCATTACCCGATGGTATTTCCACCCAATTTGGCTTGTTTGTGAAAGCGTTCCAGGAGGCTCCGTTACCCACCGTGAGCGACAAACCAGTGCTGGCAGCCATGGCGACGGCCTCGGAGCAATATAACAAAATTGATGCCTGTGGCGCAGATTGGAATGATGCTGTTGAGGCATACAACACCGAGCGCAATAAAATCCCCGGGGATGTGGTGGGGCGAATTGCTGAAGCACTCAAAGTCAAGGAATTGCCTGAATCGTTACCGTATTACTCAGGTGATTACGGGGGAACTATTTCACAGCCCAACCTGCCTACACCTGCACAATAAATTTCTAAAAACCATATTATTAAGGGGGCATCTCAAAAAGATGCTCCCTTATGTCATTAGTATTATGCTCTGATTTTTTGGTATCTATAATGTTTCATCAATATGTTGTGCTTCTGAATTTCCTTTTATCCCTCAACATGCACACCTCGAAATGTGCCTCGGAAACTTCTGCAATCCAATCGCGTGTTGTTACCCCTAGGGTGTGTAATCCGTAAAGGGGTGTACGGTATTCCACACGATTGCGCACCAGTAGGAATGAATTTGAGCAGGTCATAGCTGGAGTCTGGTGATATCCCAATCCGGTGAAGGAGAGTGGATAATTCTCGTAAGCTTTTGAGCCAGGTGAAAATATCACGGCGTAGGCAGTCACCGGTCGGAGATCTTCAGATTGGTGCACTTGGAGCACTATTTGATAATAACCTGGTGATAACTGCAGAGGGAATAACACCCATTGGTATTTATTTTGCGTGATTTGGAAAGGGAGTAATTTTGCACCTACCCAGATAAGCAGCTCGTATGAATCCTGTACAGAATGGACGTAATCCTCGATTGATTGGGGTGCATTAAGTAGTTTAGCCATGCTATAAAAGAAAATCTATTATCACATTAAAATTATAAATGCCTCATTACTCTCAATTAATATTGAAAATAGTGAATGATGCGAATGCTATAATTTCCGAATTAGAGGTTCACAAATGATTCCATCAAAGGAGGAAAAAATGGCTGATTTACCTGATGGTCTGGATGATGGTGCCATGATGTCTGCCATTGCCTGGCAGATCGTCAATTTCGCCTACCTGCATACTGCCTATTTCAATGAAAAACCCAGTGATGAGGCATTTGTTATGCTGACCAATGAGTTCATTCGTGCGCGTCAGGCGATTTATCATGGCAAGCCGCTCGAAAAGAGCGACAAATCACAGTAAATAAATTAATACTGAGACCAGTAGTAAAAATGATGTAGAGGAAAAGGTCCTCTAATTTTTAAATTTAATTTTTATAATTTAATGAGCAACCCTACAATCATTCATTATTGGATTCGAAATTTTAGTGAAGCATTTATCGATTGTGCAAAGTAAAAGTAAAAACATGAGACAACTATCCTTTGATGAATTGCAGGAGATTTTGCATAAACACAGCAAATGGTTGCATAAAGAGGAGGAAGGTGAGTGTGCAAACCTGATGAATGTAAATCTTGTTGGTTCAAATCTCAAGGGTTTGAACCTGAGTGGTGCAAACCTTAAGGGAGCAAATCTCACTGCAGCTGACCTCACGATTACGAATCTAAGCGATGCGAATCTCGAGGGTGCAGACCTCACCAACACCAATCTTGAAGGTACTTTTCTAAACCATGCAATTCTCAGGGAAGCAAATCTTACAAAGTGTACTTTAAAATATGCGGGGTTAAAAGACGCAAACCTGTCCGGAGCGAGGTTAAAAGAAGTATTAATCCTCGAGACAGACTTTTCGGGTGCAGATCTTAGCAGCGCAGATCTCACCCGTGCACGAATGAGTAAAACCACCCTATCTGGTTCAAACCTGAAAGGGGCTGTGCTAACCCACATAGTGATGATTGCTGTGAACCTCGCAGGTGCGAACCTTAGTGGAGCTAACCTAACTGGTGCTTACCTTCGTAATTGCATCCTCAAGGGCACAGAGATCGAGGGAGCCGTGCTCAAAGGGATAAATTTGAAAAACACATACTTACCGGGTGCAAGAAATAGATTGAAAATATAATCAGTAAATTGTGTTTTTTTATAAGTATTGAAGATTTGCATTTACCCTCGTTTGAAGAAAATTTTTGGGTTTGGAATTGTCGTCTATAATCAAGCGCATGTCAAAAAGGATTATTCATACAATTGCCCTTTTATTTATGATTTTTTCTTTCCTGCTGGTTGCCTGTACTACATCAAGTGACAAACAGGAAATGGGGGATGAAGATTTATTGGCTACCATGGTTGAGCAGACTGTGCAGGTTAGGGTGAAAACGCAGATTGCTCAATCAGTTGTAAGAACCGAAACACCAATGGTAACTAAAACGAGTACTCCAATTCAAATAGATCCAACCCAACTGACTTCCCCTGGCTGCCTATTGGCTGATTTGGTGAGTGAAACGATACCTGATGGGAAGGTAATGCAGAAAGGAACTGTATTTACCAAAACTTGGAAGATCATCAACGGTGGAACATGTTTCTGGAGTACTGCTTATAAATTGGTGTTTGTAGGTGGTGATCTCCTGGGTGCTCCGCGTGAGATTAACCTGATAGAGAATGTTGCCCCAGGGAATGTAACTAATGTTAGTGTGCGTATGGTCGCACCCAACACGGATGGCAATTACACCGGTTATTGGATGTTAAAAACCGATAGCGGCATGAACATAGCCCCATTTACCGTAAATATCATGGTTGGAAATCCTCTTCCTTCATCCTTTAGGGTGATCAATGTTGTTGCAGGGGTTCACGATATCATCCCGAAGGCATGTCCTCATACCGACAGCTACAATATCAGTATTACCACAGATGGACCTGGAACGGTAACATATTTTGTTGAGAACAGCATTTCCGGAGCAGGAGCAACCAAGTCGTTAAATTTCGACTCAGCTGGTACGCAATCCGTAGAAATAACACTCACCATTCCCCGTGATGGTGACTATTGGGTATTGGTTTATATTGACCAACCAAACCGGCAATATTTTGGTCCTTTCCAATTCAATGTGAATTGTCCATAAAAAAATCCTATTTGATAAAAATCTTTCATTAAGATGAAGATTCATCCATGATGGGTTGAAATCGGGTAGGATTTTTTCGTCTAGCTCTTAGGGATTTACACGATAAAGAGATGTATAAGCTATCAACTGTCTTCAACTATTAAAGCTAGGATCATTATTCAAAGCTGTTGTGGTTATAATTGGTTAAGTTACCCAAGTTCTCATTTATTAATCACAATTTATAATGATCATTGGAAACAAAAATTAACATCATGATAAGTATTTTCTATGAATGAAGCACTTGAAAAACCTAAAGATTTTATTCATGAAGCTGTAGCAGAAGATTTACGTACTGGACGTTTCAGCTATGTACGTACCCGCCTACCACCAGAACCAAACGGATATTTGCACATTGGGCATGCCAAGGCATTTTTGATTGACTACACGATTGCAAAAGATTTTGGGGGTGAATTGGATTTGCGTTTTGATGATACCAATCCAACCGTGGAAGAGACCGAATATGTGGAGGCCATCCAGGAGGATGCTCATTGGTTGGGAATTGAATGGAAGAAGGTGCTGTTTGCATCTGATTTTTTCGACCTGCTTTACGAGTGGGCAGTTAAACTGGTGAAAAAAGGTAAAGCCTATGTGGATGATCAGAGCCCAGAAGAAGTCAGTAGGAATCGTGGCACATGGACTGAACCAGGTGTAGAAAGCCCTTACCGCAATCGCTCAGTGGAAGAAAACCTGGATTTGCTGGAAAGAATGAAAAATGGGGAGTTCCCGGATGGAGCATGCACCCTGCGTGCGAAAATTGATATGTCGCATGGCAACATGAATATGCGCGATCCGATCATGTACCGCATCATACACGAACCCCCACACCACCGCACTGGTAAGAAATGGTGTATCTATCCTACATACGACTGGGCGCACGGCCAAAATGATGCCATGCATGGTGTGACCCACTCCTTGTGCTCCATTGAATATGAAGATCACCGCCCACTGTACGAATGGTTTTTGCGTGAATTGGGTATTAAAAATCCGCCCCGTCAAATTGAGTTTGCTCGCCTTAACTTAAGTCATACTGTGTTGAGCAAACGCAAATTACGCCGTTTGGTGGAGGAAGGATATGTGAGCGGCTGGGATAGCCCGCTGATGCCGACCTTACGGGGAATGCGGCGGCTGGGTTACACCCCCGAAGCCATCCGCAATTTCGTTGAGCGTGCTGGCATTTCTAAAACTATTACTTCCAGTGCCGGTGTGACGGTGGATATCTCCTTGCTAGAAGCGTGCGTGAGAGATGATTTAAATAAGCACTCTCCTCGCCGATTGGCTGTGCTCAATCCTCTGAAAGTGGTGATTGACAACTACCCGGAGGACCAGGTGGAGGAATTTGAAGCCATCAACAACCCGGAAAATGCATCAGCAGGAACACGCAAAGTGCCATTCTCGAAAGTGTTATTTATTGAACAGGATGATTTCCGCGAGCAGCCCTCGCCAAACTATTTCCGACTCGCACCTGGCAGGGAGGTTCGTCTACGGTATGCATATTTTATTAAATGTGACGATGTGGTGAAGGATACAGAAGGAAACGTTATAGAACTGCACTGCAGCTATGATCCAGCGACACGTGGCGGCAACTCCCCCGATGGACGCAAGGTCAAGGCTACCATTCACTGGGTGTCAGCTGCGCATGCTGTGCCAGCGGAGGTGCGCATGTACAACCGACTTTTCAACAATCCCGATCCCGAAGCGAGCGAAGATTTTATTAAAGATATTAATCCAGAAGCAATTCAGATACTTGCACATAGCCTGGTGGAACCAGGCCTCGCCCAGGCTAGGTCAGGTGAAAAATACCAGTTCGAGCGGGTAGGTTACTTCTGTGTGGACTTGGATAGCCAGCCAGGCAAACTGGTATTTAATCGTACGGTGAGCCTTAAGGGTGAATGGGTGGAGAATAAGAAATCTTGAAGTAGAAAAATTTATTTTCCCTAGAAGAGCATAAAGGTTATTTAATAAGAAAATTGGGAATTAATAAGTATTAGAGATACTTGTAACTCCAGCGCCCCCGGAGAGATTCGAACTCTCAACCGACGGATTCGAAGTCCGGTACTCTGTCCAATTGAGCTACGGGGGCGAGAGTTCCATTATACACGATGGGCTTGATTTCTTGCCATTGTTGATATAGTATATTCTTATATTTTGAGATAATAAAGGAGATATTACTGTGTGGCGACGAAGACGAGCTATTAGAAGGACAGTTCGAGCAAGTTATTGGACCTGGGTATTTTTTCTGTTGTTGTTTCTGGTAATAGGATTTGTGGTAATTCGTTGCATGCGTTTTGGTTAAAACCTACACGAGCGGTTCAAACCAACCACTAAGTGTTCTAAACCACTGAAAATATGTGTTAAGAACCAACAAATCTTGTTCAAAAAGGACATAAAACTGGTCTGAAATTCCTACAACAAACCTCTGAACAAGTTCAAACACATGTGAGACAGCAGGGCTGGACAAAAAGGCGCATTGGGGTCAACCTTAAGGGTAGAAA
>Ga0067045_1028525_pt1 | contig 31763 bp, 24 predicted proteins | sample TerdegcTABiofilm_FD_59184 | JGI IMG/M metagenome (GOLD analysis project Ga0067045, IMG submission 59184) | Combined Assembly of (Gp0054472, Gp0054536) Wastewater bioreactor microbial communities from Singapore -Terephthalate degrading...
TATTACATACATAATTGCCTTTTACCTAGATTAACTTCAGGTTAGGTAATGTGTAGTTAATTATTCTCATTCTTCAGGTGGATTAGTGCGAATACTATTGAATGTTTCAATCCAGTTGTTGACCATCTTCATTAAACCCTGCATTCCTTTCTGAAATTCGGTACTAATCATCATCAATGCTTCCTGAATCTCCTGTGTACGGTCTTCTACAGAGGTTAACCGCATTTTCATCTCCTGAAATTGGCGCAAGGAACTATCCTGGGTTTCACCCATGGTCAATGAATAATTCGCCCATCTTTTTTGTTCATCGGCTTTAAATGTTTCCCATTCCTGCCGCAGCCGACCTTCAACAATGCGATAGGTTTCAGTCAGCTCATTCATCCGCCGGTTAAGCCCCTGAATAATTTCATCAAATTCGTCCCTCACTCTTTTAAGCTCAAATTGGCGCTTTTGAGTTTCATCGGACAACAAAGTCATTTTTTGCAACCCCTCCTCAATTCGAGCGGTCCACTCATTCCAAATGCGGTCACGCTCCGCCTGCACAATTGTGAGCTGGTCCATGGAAGCCGCAAATTCCTGTTGTCGTTTCGTTTCCATGTCAAATACATCTTGAAGTTTTTTTTCCATCCTACCAAGCTGATCTGGAATGTTCTCAAACTTTTCCTGCTTTTTTCCCACTGCAGTGACTTCCATCTGTATCTCGTTGAGCCTTGCACTAGTGCGCCTTGTTTCTTCAATAATTCCCGTACATTGCCTTTTGAAATCATCATCCAGTCGTACTCTTTCATCATAGGCTCTGGTCAAATCCTCCACTTTTTTTACTAGCCTGGAATCCTCTTCAAAAAAGACTTTCATCTTCCTCTCAATCTCAGGCTGAATATCCATTTTGGTTTCGAGGATTAATTTGCGCAGGGATTCGAAATCATCCTTGTGCATTTCATCCATTTTATTCTGTTCCAGATGCCTTTGATTTTCAATCTCATCCATCCTCTTGGTCAAATCGGCACGAATTTGCAGCAGGGATTCACTCAATGATCCTGATTTTGAAAACATCATGTTCATTCGTTCAAACTCGGTCTGCAAATTCTTCAGTGTATCTATAAATGAACTGCTCTTATCTTCCAGCACCTTCATCCTTTGAAGCAGTGTAGTGTAATTCGTGCTCATCGCCTTATATTCATCTTCAAGGCGATCGACTTTTTTGATTAAATCTTCCAATGTCATCATTTCACCTCGCCCAAGGTTATTTGGATTGTACCATTCAGGTTTATAAACAATTAAAGCAGAAATGGGTACTGGTTCAATAATTGTGTTTGTAATGGCTGCAGAACGGAGGGGAATATACCTATGAATACTGACACGGTAAGTAAAAATACCAGAAGTATCCTGACCGCCAGAGATTCCCCCTCATGTTCACTAAATTCCTTTCCCTTGAAAAAAATATTCAACAAGCGGTAGCCGTTTATGAGAAATAGAATAATTCCAATTAACAATGGGATGATTAAACCCGATGAGCGCAAGGTCAATTCAATCAACAACCCAGTGAGAAAGGGAAAGTAAGGTAAACAAGGCACCCCTGCCAGGCTGAACAACGATAGGAGAAATACCGCGCTGCTGGTCGGAGTCTTCCACAAGTACCCGCGTAGATCCTGAATTTGCAATCCAAGTCGATTCTTTAACATGACAACTAGACTGCAAGATAACAATATCAGGGATAGCATGCGAGGTAGCATGGAATAAGTGAGCAACTGCATCCCACCCTCTCCACGTATTCCAAGCGATAGCAACGCTAATCCACTGCTGATTAGAGCTCCATAACCAATCATCTTGATCGCCTTCTGCTCAAATACCGACCATAAACCTCCCGTGATGATCATGATCAAACCCAGCCAACGAAAAGCGATATATAGCGCAGGGAATTCCCGCAGCCAAGGATAAGTATTCAGGAAGTCCATCAGAAAAATTAAAACAGCCAGCGGGTGTATGGAGAAAACAAAACCACTGACTAATGGCGACACTTCCTCGGAGATCATCGGAATCCAGCTGTAAAAAGGGAAAACCCCAAACCAGAGGGCAAAACCTAAACCAAGCATGACCGCTGATTGGGTGAGTGAGGCACCGCTGATGGGAGAAATTTCCCCACCCGCCAGCAGCCAGCCGGCAAACAGCAACAAGGGCATCCCCAATGTCTGATAAATCAGAAAACGTAACACACCTTTGGTTACCCTTGCGTCTTCCGATGCCATAAACGGGATGTAAGATATAGTAACCATTTCAAGAATTAATGCCGTATAAATAAATGGTTTAACCGTAATGGCTGCCACCATCCCGGTGATAATGGCTAATCCCAGGGGTACATATATGGGTCTCTGTTGGATGAACAGCAGCCAGACAAACCAAAAAGCCCCAGCTCCATATAAAACCGCGAGCCAGACCTGCTCGCTCGCTGCAATGGAGAAACTTCGCCCCAATACTAGTAGTTCATTTCGGATGGTAAATTCAAAAAATCCTGTTTTGATAGGCACATCTACCTCCACCGCCAACGAAGCCAGCGATAGAAACAGGCAGATAAATGTTCCCACCGCAGCGGTCAAACGCTGCCGGCGACGAATAAGGAACAATATAAATGCCATGACTAGTGGGAATACTATCCAGATGAGCGGTGCGTTCATTCCTGGTCCTCTCTTTGAATATCCAAATAAAAAGAGCCTACCAAGCCCATAGCCAGCGTGATCCCTGCCAGAATGGCAGCCAGTAATGCAGAACCCTCCAGGGTCGAATACACAGTCTCAAATCCCGCCAGAATAGATAATAAACCCTGTAGTACAGATGACAATCTCTGAGAAATCCCCAATTGCAACAACCCTAATCCAATTAACATTAAGCCAACCTGCAGGTAAGGATGAGGTACTGGTAACCAGAGACTCACTGCAGGGTAAATTGCCTGTACAACCACAATTACTAATACAGCACTGAGGATTCGAAAAAGAAGCACTGGTTGTGGAAAAAATTGCAAGGGTTGTTCGCGCTGTGAAAAACGCGGTACAAAAAGCACAATTGCAGCTACCCAGCCAGAAATCAATTTTATGGCGGCTAAACCTGTCGGCCAGATCTGCATCACAAGAAAAAACAAGACGGTATAGATGATCAGCAATGCGGTCATATTCAACCGCCAGTCCTCACTAGCTATGAGTAGCATCCCTGCAGCAACTGTAAACAGGATAAGGATAAGTGCCAGGAACCCGGACATGACTAACTACCACTCCCAATGAGTGAAATAAACAAAGCCAGAATGACGAGAGACCAAATCACACCCCCCTCTCCTTCAAGAAGTTGGGTAAAAAAATTGGTGGTTTCACGAAGGATGAAAAATAAGAAGTCACTCAATCGTTTTACAGCGGAAAGGATATTCAGACCTCTGAAATGTTCATATCGCACTCTCATCTGACTCAGTGTTGATTGTTTAATTAGGTCAATCTTTCTCCACTGCAGGATTGCACCAAGTACCGTTATTCCGAAAGATACTATTCCCATCCACCACAGGTTGAGGTTAATTGGGCTTACCTCAACATCCTTCACCACAATCACTATCGAAGAAAATAACATTAACAGCAGACCAATAAGATACAGAGCTTGGTTGATTGGTTCGATATTTAGATAAGATTTTTTAATCTCCTGCCCATCCAGCCAGTAACGAAATAACAGCACACCCCAAATTAGGAGGATAATACTGCCCCAAACATCGATGGTTGGTAGAAAATGATTTTGCAATGCCAGGCTCGCGTTGGTTAAGGGAAACCCTGATAATGCCAGGATAACCAACCAGTGATAAATGCCAGCACGTGTGATGCGTATGGAGTAAAAATACTTCAAACCAGCCATGACTACCCATACACCAGCCCAGCCGATGGCCGCCAGCGCATTGCCGCTTGCTGCACTGATTCCCGCCAGGCTAATTATTGCACCGGTCATCGAGCTCATCACATTTTTTTCAAACCAGCTTCTAATCATCCACCACACAGCACTCAATAATAGGGCAGCGGAGACTAGGGAAATGGCAATGGGTGTAAAGATTACCCTGGGCAAACGGTTGAGCAGGGCAAATGCCATGAAGATGTGCACACCCTGCTCGATAAGCGGTAGCGAGGAGGTCCTTTCCAGTTGGTCATCTGACCATGGGGAAAACAACCCTGCACGCAATAGTGCGGTGAAAAAGAGAACCACTCCAGCTGTTGGCGTTAGGGTGAGCATATTAATCGGACCCAATTTATCGGGATTAACCAGCAAAGCCACTATCAAACCCAGAAGGCTGAGCAGATGAGGAAAAATGCTGGTGAGCTGAATCTGACTCTTTTCAGATTGTTGGTGATGGTAAATGCTAATAAGTATCGATACTGCATCTACAATTGTCCAGGTCAGAATCAGGGCAGGTAGATTAATCGCCGAAAACGCCAGTATCCCCACGCTGGCAATCACCAGCCAATCAACCCAGAGTTGAACCTTCCCCTCAAACTCCAACCGAACGGTAAGGGTCAGGAAATACGCCAGCAGCCAGGTCAGCATGAAAAATAAATAAGGCCAGGTGATGCTATCTGTGGCAAACTTAAGTACCAAGCTGAGTTCGGGCATCTGCAGCCATTTTAATTGCAGGGGTTCACGGATGGTTTGGATGGGCAGTACCAACAACAACAACCAGATGATGCTGATAATCAATATTGGCAGTAACCAGAGATATGCTATGCGTGCCCCACGCCTGTTCAACCAGCTCAATACCACAGCGCAGATTGGGAAAAGAACGAAAGGAATTAAAAACTGCATATCAGTTAGATGACTAGTGGGGCAGAACGCTTGATGAATTTACCCATACCCCGTTTACCCAGCCAGTTCTCCCCATCCCGAATCAGGTTTCCACGCAGGAACACCTTCTCAATCTTACCCTCGAGTTGCAATCCTTCATACAAATTGTAATCGGTGCGGTGTCGAGCTTGTTCAATCCCATAGGTGTATTTCACCTGTGGATCCCAAATGACAACATCTGCATCCGCACCCGGTATCAAACTGCCCTTTTGCGGGTAAAGCCCAAATATTTTTGCAGGTTGCGTGCTGGTGAGTGCCACAAATTGATTTGGGGTGAGCCGCTTCTCACCAACACCACGTGTCCACATTACAGGCAACCGGTCGCCCACACCGGGCAGTCCATTGGGAATCTTGGTGAAATCATCCTTACCCAATTCCTTACCCGGGATGGCAACTGCTTCACCCTCATACTCAATGGGGGTTGTGCCGTCATAAAAGAAAGCACAGTGGTCAGTACCAATGACCTGCAGACAACCCTGTTCCAGCCCGCGCCATAGCTCTCGGTTATCCATGCTGGTGCGCATTGGTGGAGAGCATATCCACTTTGCCCCATCTTCTTGTTTCAGATTTTCCTCGGTAAAAAATAAATACTGCGGGCAGGTCTCGCCCATCACCGGCAGACCTTTCTGCCGCGCACGTTCTAGCTGGATCACTCCTCCAGCGGTGGTCATGTGCACAATGTATACGGGTGCTCCTGCCTGACCTGCTAGCGCGATGGCGCGGTGGATGCTCTCCACCTCACCCCAGGCAGGTCGGGTGCGCGCGTGCCAGATAGGTTCTGTACGGCCTGCTTCTAAAGCATCCTTAACCAGAATATCAATCACATCCCCGTTCTCGCAATGCACCATCACCAGCATACCGTGCTTGCGGGCGATACGCAGCACCTGGAAGATCTCCCCATCCTGCAGGCGCAGGCGGTTGTTGTAAGCGGTGAATACTTTCACGCTGCTGATGCCCTCATCCACTAGCCAGGGGATTTCCTTCGCCACCTGGCTGTCAAAATGGGTGATGTTCATATGAAAACTGAAATCAACCGCTGCTTTTTCGTCCGCCTTGGCATGCCATAGTTCGACATTCTTTAGCAATGGCTGCACATCCTGTGGGACGAAGTCGATTACCGTGGTCGTACCGCCGAACGCCGCTGCCTTGTGCCCGGAGTAGTGATCATCCGAGCTCACCGTGGCGAACATCGGCAGGTCAAAATGTGTATGCACGTCCACCCCGCCCGGTAGGATGTACTTGCCACTCGCATCAATCACCTGAATTCCTTCAAGCTCGGGCAGACCCTTACCAACCATCTTGATTTTTTCCCCTTCGATCAACAAATCTGCCTCAAAGGTCTCTGATGCGGTAATCAGCGTGCCATTTTTAATTAGAATGCTCATATCAACTCCAATAACCTGTATGGGTCAGCGTCTACAGAATCCCATAATTTTATTATATCCTTGCAACCAACTACACATCCCTATGTGACACAATTCCTAGATCACACATCCCGACATCATAATAGTCAGGTAGGGATGCCTGACATACATATTGATGAAAAAATATCGATCTTGAATTCCAAACCGATTTCCGCTATGATGATTCATAGAAATATAGAAATAAGGAAGAAAACATGCGGATTAACAAAACCATCCTGACTATCGGCGGCGTCCTCCTCGTTGCCATCATCGTTTGCCTGGTCTTCTCTTACCTCACTTATGATGTTGGCAGAAGCGCCTCCCGCTACGGCATCAGTGACAAGACGAAATCCGCCCTGGTGATCGAAAATAACACCAGTGAATTCTATATTCTAGGCATTTACCTCAGCGGAGAAGAATCTCAGGAGTGGGCTACAGTCATACCCATGGGAGAAAAGCAAGTCTTCAGCATCAAACCCGGTTCTTATCAATTGAAAATTCGCTACTCCGATCACGCTGATTTGGAAAATCTCGGCTTCCTGACCTGGTATGTGGATGCAAACAAATCCATCGATTTTGGCATCCGCAAAGGATTGGCAGCTATCTTTTCGTTGGAAGGTGGTGATGTTTCGGGCATCATGTATGACCCACCAAATTTAATCAGCAAGTAGGGCTATTCAATCTCCAGACCTACGTTAATACTATAATCTTTTATGTAGGATAAAAAGACCATGCTTATTAAATCCACAGGTTTTTAATTTCTAAAATCAGGAGATGATTATGCAGAAATGGGAATATGCCTACCTTGTTTTTGACGAAAACCAGTTTCTCTTCTATGAAGCCGGCCGCGAGCCCAGGTTATTGCTCCAGCTGAAAAAGCCATCCCTTCTCAGCATGACCGCCAAATCAGACCCAGACTTTCACCAAGCGCTGGTCAGGGTCATCAACCAAGTCGCCCAGGAGGGCTGGGAATTGACCCTGGTGGGTCATGGCCTGCTCATCTGGTACTTCAAACGACAGTCCGCAAATTAACAAACCGAACATACTCTTTCTTAATTTGAATTTTCATAAAAAATTCTCTATAATTTCATAAGAGGTAAAAATGAAAAAATATATTTTGCTCATCCTTGCTGGTTTACTCATATCTTGTTCTGGTCAAACGCCTAAAGCAACGCCCACTCCCGGACTGGTTGATGAAATAAAACAATTTCTGAGTGAAATCACTATTAAAACCAGTGAATGCAAGAGCGCCCTCGAATTGATTGCCTCATCAGCCACCTCAATTGAGGACAATCCCAACTTGTGGCAGGACCAGGGTTACATGGACTCGGTGAAAGACAGTCTGAATCAGGTAGAGATATCCTGCACGGGATTTTCACAGATAAAAAAGCCTTCCGTATTGGATGAAATTAACGACACGCTCTCAAGATTGGATAACGAATACACACAGTTTGTCTCATTGACCAATGCCGCCATTGATAGTGCGGATACCACCGCCCTGGAGCAGGCTCGGCAACATGTGTCCCAGGCAGAAGAGTACGCGATTGAAATAAAAGGATTTCTTACCAGCTTGGTAGAAAGCTATAAAAAATAATGAGATAAGAAAAAAATCAAACCAGATTTTAAATCAATGAAGAGGCTGGTAAAAGCACTGACTGAATTCGAATATTATAAGAAATTCAAATTACACTGACCACCTTGAGCGTTAAGCACAGCGGGATGTGACAACCAGCCTGTAGAACATATTCCAAGTGTAAAAAACACCCCTGCTGGTAAGTCTGATGTGAATTAAAGATTTACAAACCTGATGATTTTGATTTATTCCTCGATGTAGTATTTAACCTTGAATTAATTCACTAATCCTGCGAAAGTGATAGCCATAAATTGAGAAGACGATCGCCAGGGGGAATACACTGGGGCGATGCAGCAGGCTCCAAAAAAACAATTTCCAGTATTCCTTGCGTTCCTTCCCGAGAATTCCCAACAGCACAATGGAGCGCAGGAATGCCCTTAAGTTTTCATAGATGGATTGAAAATCGAGATGTAGATTCATCTTGGGTGGCTGATAATTACTTAGAAAAGTTTTTACCCGTTGATAATATACCCTTGGCGAATACAGGGTGGACATCAGCTTTTTGTATCCCTTGCGCAGTAGTTTTGCATCCATGATTGGAACCACATTGGTCGATCCATCGGTGTTATCCCCCGTCACTCTCTTCAGGATTCTGCCTGCTCTGCTGAGGCGCTCATAAAGTTTTGTGCCGATGGGTGCCTGCAGTAATCCCACCATTGCCGTGACAATTCCGCTCGCCTGGATAAAATTTATTAGTTTGTGAAAAGTTGATGATGTGTCGTGGTCAAAACCCACAATAAACCCACCCTGCACCTGCAAACCTGCCCGCTGCAGTCGTTTCACATCCGCGACAAGATCACGGTTTAAATTCTGTTTTTTGCTGCATTCCGCCAGGCTGTTTTCATTGGGCGTTTCAATGCCCACAAAAACCATATTAAAACCTGCTTCAACCATATTATGTATCAATGGTTCATCATCAGCAAGATTGATGGAGACCTGCGTATTGAAGGATATCCCGTGTTTCCCTTTTCTCCACTGGATTAAGGCAGGTAGCAATTCATTTTTAAGCGCCTTTTTGTTGCCAATCAAGTTATCGTCCACAAAAAATACGCCCCCGCGCCATCCAGCTTGATAGAGGGCATCCAGTTCGCTGAGTATTTGTGCTGCATTCTTGGTTCGTGGAAGATGACCGAAAAGTGAGGTGACGTTACAGAAATCGCAATTAAACGGGCAGCCGCGCGAATATTGGATGCTCATGGTGGCATATTTTTTCATCTCTAGCAGTTCCCATAACGGGACAGGAGAATGATGGATATCGGCAAATTCCGCTGTCTGATAGATGCGCCTGGCTTTGCCTGCCTGGAGGTCTTTAAGAAATTCCGGCAGGGTCACTTCGGCTTCATTGAGCACAAAATGGTCGACTGATTTAAATTTTTCATGTTCCAGGGTGAAAAGCGGCCCACCCGCTACAACCTTTAATCCAGCTTGTTTGCAGCGTGAAATGACCTGCCTGGCAGATTCTCGCTGCAGGGTCATGCCACTGATAAAAACGTAATCCGCCCACTCTAAGTCCTTTTGGTTCAACCGGGAAACATTCATGTCCACCAGTTTCTTTTGCCATGTTTTGGGCAGTAGGGCAGCCATACTGAGCAACCCCAGAGGGGGTGAGGACGCTTTTTTGTTAATGAACTTCAAGGCATACTTGAAACTCCAGAAAGTGGTGGGGAATTCCGGGTAAATGAGAATGACGTGCATTTTTTCCTTTCCTGTCATGTTAAATAGATTTATCTAAACATAACTTACTTTTCTTTGCTTTACCTCATTAATTTTTTAGCGTATTGGGGATAAGGTGATGATATGAACAAACAAAGGTTTATGGCAATCATCATATCACAAATATTAAAGAATTACCTGGTGAATTACATAAAAATATAGATCCCAGCCAATGACGACTATCTGTTATAACGTCGCCCAGCCCACGCTGACGATCTTGGGCGTGAAGCGTAGTGGATCACGATACCCAGCAGGCATAACATATTTCAAGAAGATAAATAGATCTTTGATTTCGGTAAAATTACTCTACACTTCTATTATCTATTGAATTGAATAAGTTCAAACGTATGTAAGATTAAAAGACTTAATAAAAAGGAACATTAGGGTCTACTTTAAGAGTAATAATCTGTCAGGCACCCCAGTGTGACAATTAATCATTATTAACCAAACCCTCCCATATTTGCCTTTTTTCAACCAAATATTTCAAATCTCCTAATAATGCTAAGGTCTCTTCATCAAGTTCAAATTCCGGCAAATTCTCCGGCTGATAAATATTTCCCTTCAGCGCCTTCTCCCGCAGCGAGCGCCATAATACACCCCGCTCCTCGCTGCGCACCACCAAATCATTGATGGTCTGGGCTCTCATCATCAGCTCACCGGTGGTGTATAAAAATGTAATACGCTTCCACCTGCCCGCCGGGATGGGCTGAGCCAGCGCCTGCACCCCTCCAATCTGCAGCTTGTAATATTCCTCCTCTGCCCGCGGGTGATCCACCTCATCCCGCAGCAGTTCTTTTCTCCTCACCAGCTCCACACCTTTCAGTGGCGCCACGAATTCAATGCGCCATTGGTGCTCCTTCTTGAAGGCTGCCGTCTGGTAAAAAGCCACCCAGTCCACACTGACGATCTTAGGTGCGAAGCGCAGCGGGATCCTGTACCAGCCGAGCAATCGCGCAATTTCCATGTCGCGCGGCTGGGGCACCACCCCCACCAACACCAAGTCGTCCTCGTGAAGGGTTTGTCTCAACAACTCACTCATGAATAGCGAATGCTATTTCAATAAGCCGGTCTGCGCGTTGAAATCTTTGATTAATGCATCGATCTCCGGCAGCTGTGCTTGCAGGTCAGTCCAGTAGTTCGGTTCGTACCACTGCGCCATGATCTCCTCGTAGGTCTTGCCCTGTTGCTCCACCCAGGTGAAGTACTTCAGGTTGTGCACCCTGCGCCGGTCTTTATAGGTTAGCTCCTGCACATGGTCCAGCCCTGCCCCTAACAAATATTGCGCAAAGTGTGCGGCAGCGTCCGTCACTTTGTAATCGCCGAATTCCTCATGCATCTCTTTCAGCCGGCTTTGATACAGCTGCATGGAATCGGTCAGCACGGTCAGCACCACATCCTTTTCACCCCATTCATAGTACTTGGTCATCTTGATAGAGGATAGTAGGTTAGCAATGCCCGAAAAGCCCAGCAGGTCTAATCGCGCAGCAAACTCAGCCGGCACCCCCCGACTGACCAGGTATGTCCTGCCTACCTCTTCATTAAATAATCGAGCGAGGTTTACCACCGCATTATCGTCAATTGCCATGACCATATCTGTATTCTTCACATTATGAATCCAGGGCACATGCTTATCGCCGATGCCCTCGATGCGGTGTGCTCCGTAACCATTTTCCATTAATGTCGGGCACTGCAGTGCTTCGCTGGCGGCGATCTTGCTGGTCGGGTAGACCTGCTTGAGATAATCCCCGCAACCGATCGTTCCCGCTGAACCGGTGGTCAGCGCTACCCCGCGATATTCCCCGCCCTCGCTTAATTCTTTCTCCAGCACTTCCTGCATAGCATGCCCGGTAACGTCATAATGCCACAAATAATTTCCAAATTCATCGAATTGGTTAAAGATCACCAGGTTCTGACCGCTCTTGCGCAGTTCCCAGCACTTATCGAAGATCTCCTTCACATTGGATTCCGTGCCTGGTGTGGCGATGATCTCGCCCGAGACCGTCTTGAGCCACTCAAAGCGCTCTTTGCTCATCCCCTCCGGTAATATGGCAATCGATTCGCAGGCCAGCAGGGGGGCATCATATGCTCCTCCGCGGCAGTAATTTCCTGTAGAAGGCCATACTGCCTTTTGATTCACCGGGTCGAACTGCCCGGTTACTAGGCGCGGCACAAGGCAGCCAAAGGTAGCACCTACCTTGTGAGCGCCAGTGGGGAACCATTTGCCAATCAGCGCAATAATGCGTGCTTTCACACCTGTTAACTCGTGTGGAAATTCTAGGTAGTTCACCCCACCGAATCCCCCCCCTCGCTCTGTTGGCTCATTCTTCCAGGTGATGCGGAACAGGTTGCGCGGGTTGATATCCCATAAGCCGATCATCTTCAACCGTTCCACGATGGCAGGTGGGATTTGTGTAGGGTCCTTCATTTGCGCAAAGGTAGGGATGATGATGTTTCTCTCCCGTGCGCGCTGCACTGCTTTTTGTAAACCCTCTTTATTAATGGTTAGATCAATCTTTGCCATGTCGATCTCCTTATTAATGATTAATTATTTATTATCCTCTGGTCCCTCACTGACAATATAAAGCGGTCGACCCTTTACTTCATCATAAATGCGCCCGATGTACTCACCCAGGATACCCAGACAGATTAGCTGAACCCCGCCCAGGAACAGCACCGCCACCAGAGTGGTCGCCTGCCCTAAAAATGCTTCCTGGTGGGAGAGTCGTAGTACAGCCACTACCGGTATTCCTAGGATGCTGATACCTGCTGCTATAAAACCTATATAGGTAGCCAGCTGTAGTGGAAAATAGGAAAAACTAGTCACCGCGTTCAATGCTAGTTTGAGCATTTTCCTAAAAGGGTACTTGGTCACACCAGCAAAGCGCTCCTTGCGGTCGTAGGGCACGCCAATCTGTTTAAAGCCCACCCAGGCTGCCATGCCACGCAGGAAGCGGTGCCGCTCGCGCATTTTGCCCATTACATCCACCACCTGCCTGTCCAGCAGGCGAAAGTCGCCTGTATCCAACGGGATCTTGATATCGGTGATGCGGAAGATGATGCGGTAAAAAAGTGATGCGCTCGTTTTCTTGAACCAGGTCTCCCCCTCACGCATCCGTCGCACAGCATAGACTACCTGATAACCTTCCTTCCATTTGGCAATGAGTTCGGGAATCACTTCAGGTGGATCCTGTAAATCTGCATCGATTACCACCACCGCTTTACCTCGGGCATAGTCCATGCCGGCGGTGACGGCAATCTGGTGCCCGAAGTTGCGCGCGAAAATCACCGGCCGCACCCGGTCATCTTTTTTACCCAGCCCGCGGATCACATCAGTGGAGCCATCTGTGGAACCATCATCTACCAGAACCAGTTCCCATGTTAACTTCGTTCTATCCATGGTCATGGCAACCTGTTGATAAAACTCCATTACACACTCCTGTTCATTGAAAACCGGTGCTACAATGGAGATCATTGGGATTTGAGAACTCTTCCTTGGCATGTGTATCCTCTGATAATTTATACCAGCTGTTTTAATGCCTGCAGCGTGGGTTCAATCACGGGTGCTTCGGGTACCGCCTGCATGGCGGCGTGTACATCCTTAAGCCCGCTACCGGTATTCAAAACTAACACCGGGTCATCATGGGTTATGATTCCCTCTCTAACCGCCTTTTTCAGACCGGCATAGGCAGCTGCCCCCGCCGGCTCGGCAAAGATACCTACCTTCCCCATTGTTGAAATAGCCTTGAGAATATCTTCATCCTCTACAAGGATATAACTCCCGTTCGTCTCGCGCGCAGCCCGCACCGCGCGTACTCCATCTCTCGGCATGTCTACCGATATGCTGTCGGCGATGGTGTTTGCCTTCACCGGCTGGATCTCCTCCGTCCCTGCCCGAAAGGCATTCGCCACCGCAGCGGACCCTTCCGACTGCACCCCAAATATCCGTGGGGATTCGTCCAGCCAGCCCATAGCCACCAAATCCTTGAAACCCTTATGTAGCCCCGAAATGATGTTGCCGTCCCCCACCGAGGTGAAGACGCACAGGGGTTTTTTCAATTCAGTTTCCTCTAATAACACCTGTTCCCAAATTTCCAATGCAGCGGTCTTCTTACCCTCCACGGTGAATGGGTTAAATCCTGTGTTACGGCAATACCAGCCGAATTCTCGGGCAGCTTGGATGGATAAATCAAACGCCTGGTCATAGTTGCCGTCCACCAGGATCACCTTGGCTCCAAAAACCAGCAGCTGTGCCACCTTGGCTGGCGGGGCACTGCGCGGTGCCAGGATGACTGAACGTTGCCCCACCGCTGCTGCCATGCAGGCCAGCGCCGCACCGGCATTCCCGGTGGAAGCAGTGACGACCACCTCTGCCTTAACCTCACGCGCCCGTGCCACCACTACCGCGCTGGCGCGGTCCTTAAAGCTGGCGGATGGATTGCGGCTTTCATCTTTTACCCATAGGTGTTCCAGATCCAGTTCATTAGCTAACAAACGTGGGGTAAAGACAGGCGTCCACCCCACCGCCCGCAGAGGAGTCCCGCGACCGTCTGGATCCGGAATAGGCAACAGCAAGATGTAGCGCCAGATGGAATTTTCAACCTCAGAGGTGATGCTTGTCACCCCAAATTCCCTGCGTAAATTGGGGATATCCAACAGCACATCTAGATTGCCACCATCATTTGGGCAGGTATATATTACCTGTTCAGGCGAATATTCAACTCCACACAGTGAACAGCGATAACCGATAAAATGACCCATTTTTCACTCCATCTATTCCAAGCTATATTCATCTCACCAATCATTCCTTTTCAAAGGGCACTCCCAGTGATGCTGGCGGCGATGAACGGACTATGCGGATAATCTTCTTGACCCCTCTGCGCACAAGTTCAGGGCTGGCTGACAAAATTTTCTCCACCCACTCCATGTTGCCAATATTTACTAATAAAAGGGTCATGATCATCAACGGGAAAGGTGCCACCTGCAATACTTGGGAAGGAAAATCAGCTAGGTACGGCTGCAGAACCAAACCTAGCCACTGCAAAAATACGAATAAATAGACTCCCAATGCTGCCCGTAGGGGATTCCATGCACCAAAGATTGTTATTGCCAACACAATCCATCCTAAGCCATCTAATCCTGAGATTGAGCCTTTCCATCCTACCTTTACGCTTAAAGAATACATTGGCCCAGCCAATCCCACTAGGAATCCACCAATGGCTGTATATAAGTAGCGCAGCTTGTTTACATCCATCCCGCGTACATAAGCTGCTATCGGTTTTTCCCCAATCCCTTGCAAAATCAATCCAGGTCGGGTTTTGTATATCCATAAGTAAGCCATAAAGATTAATACATAACTTGCATAGACCAGAATGTTTTGATTAAAGAAAATAGTGCCCAGAATAGGAATCTCAGATAGCAGCGGAATGGGAGAATGCGGAACTCGGATTCCCGGGTTTCCCATAAATGGATTACCAAGAAAATATGCAAGGTCGCGGCATAACAGGGTTAATACAAAACCAATCGCCACCTGTGATTGTTTGAGGGAAATGCTTGAAAAAGCTACAATCATTGCCACAAGCATACCTATCACCCCTCCGATAAAAAAACCTAACGGTAGATTATTGGTAGAGGTAGCCACCACAAAACTACTCATAGCGGCGAGCAGAATTGTGCCATTTACTGAGAGATTGATAATGCCTGATTTTTCTGTAAGTGTTTCACCTATCACTGCAAAAATCAGTGGTGCAGCTAATGAGAGAATTCCTGCAATGCTAACTAGTAATGTTGAGTCCACCCTATTCCTCTTTCACTTTTCTGGATATTTTTTTACTCATCCCATCCAGCAACAGGACAAATAAAACCAGTGAACCTTGTAATACCCCCGTAAGGGAGGCGTCTAATTTCATAACCATGGGAAGCTGAATGCTGCCAGTATTAAGTGTGGAAAACAGAAAGGCAACTGGTAGTGACCATAGTACATGGTAGTTAACCAGCATGGAAACCAGAATTCCCAAAAAACCATATCCTGAAGCAATGGAAGGGACCAGACGAAAATGCACGCTAACAACCTGTAGTGATCCGGTTAACCCCGCACAGAGACCGCAAATCATAAATGCCATCAACATATGGCGCACAGTGGGTACCCCTTTTATAAAGGCAGCACGAATATTCCTACCTATTGCCTTTAAGCGTAAACCAAAGTAACTACCTTTCAGCACAATATATACAATGACTACGATTAAAACAGCTAGAAGGATAGTCCAGATGCTGATCGGCCAACCGGGTAAGTTTGGCAGACGGAACTGTTCCCCAAACGGGATGGTGCCACTCATGGAACCAATGCCTGGCCGCTTCCAGGGACCAAAGATCAACCACAAGATAATGGCGTCAGCTACAAAATTCAATCCCAAACCTGCAAAAATTTCACTGATACCCCCATAAATTTTCAATAAGGCAGCTAAGCTTGCCCATAACATGCCTCCAAACACACCTGCCAATATAGCAAGGAATACCACCAGGGATGGTGAAACCGCCTGTTCTTGAAGCTCACGGATGACAAAGGTAGTTAAGATTGCTCCCATATTAATCTGACCTTCCACACCTATGTTCCATAAACCTGCGGTGAAAGTGACTGCCAGACCAGAAGTAACAATCACCAACGGTAACCAGGCGCGAATTACCTCACCAATTTTCTGCCATTTTCCCAACGAGCCAGCTAGAATATTTCGATAAGCCTCTAATGGTTGTGCTCCTATCGCTAACAAGATGAGAACTGTAAATAAAAAGGCAGATAGGATGGCTAGGATTTTGGATACCCAATTACTTGATAACAATTGTCTTATCAAAATATTATTTCATTACCTCCAGATTTTTGCCACCAATCATTTGACCCAGCTGATCTACACTAATTCCTTCAGCTCTAAGTGGGACTGAAACCCTGCCGCTGAAAAAGACTAGGATGTGATCACTATATCTCATGATCTCTTCCAGATCAGCTGAATTAAAAAAGATTGAAGTACCTTCGCGGCAGTACATCTTCAATTTTTCCCATATATCAATGGTGGACTCAATATCTAATCCACGCGTGGGATGCTCCAACAACAACACCGAGTGGGGTTCACGCAACAAAGCTAGAGAAGCTCGTTGTTGATTTCCACCAGATAATTCTTCCACCAGCGTTTCAGGTTTCCCGTGAACGTTGAATTCTGAAATTTTCCTCTGCACATTTGTTTGATAGGATTCTTTATTAATAAAAAATCCTTTTTGTGTTTCCGTTAAGATCACATGGTCGGTCAATGAGAATCCACGAATCAGTCCCTCTTCCAAACGAGCAGCTGGTACATAATCCACCCCCATTCTTTGAAACTCGTGATACGACTTACCTGTCATTCTTCTTCCATCAATAAATATATCACCGCTCACTGGTCGCACCAGACCAGCTAATGCGCGTAGGAACAATTGTTGCCCTGAACCTTCCATACCTGCCAATCCAATTACTTCCCCCTTGCAAACCTCTAGATTTACATCTTGAATTTCCATTCGGGTACCCTCAATGTAAAGGTTTTCCAGCCTCACTCGAGGAATCTCACTCTTACATGACCTGCGTTCTGTCAATTTAACCTCTTTACCAAACATCATTCTGACCAGGTCACTGGTTTTATAGGGTGGTTCTTTTATTCCCACCAATTTCCCTTGACGCAAAACCGCCACTCGATCACACAATTCTTCCACCTCTTCCAATTTGTGAGATACAAAGATAACGGTTTTGTTATCTTTACTCAATTTTTTTAAAGCCGCAAATATTTTCTCTTTCTGTTCTGTACTTATTCCAGTAGTGGGCTCATCTAGGATCAGTACATTTGCTCCCATAAATAGTAAACGTAATAGCTCTAATTGTTGTCTCTCACCAATAGTGAGGCTTTCCACTAGTTGATCAGGATGAATGCGAAAACCAAATTTCTTTTGAAGTTCTAAGAAACGTTCTCGTGACGCTCTGTAATCTGGGAGAATTTTTCCACCTTGACCTAAAAGGAAATTATCTATCACGTTTAAGGAAGGAAAATCCATTGGATCCTGATGCATCATGCCAATGCCCAATTGTATGGCTTCTGAGGGTGAGGAAACACTAACCGGTTTGCCATTGAGAAGTATGCGACCGCTATCCGCCTGAATAAATCCTGAAATGATTTTCATTAGTGTGCTTTTCCCTGCACCATTTTCTCCCAAAATGCCCTGGATTATCCCAGAGGGGATAACTAAATCAATTCCATCATTGGCACGTACATCTCCAAAATATTTACGAATATTTTCAATTTGGATGTTCATTGAGTTATATGTGGAAATTTAAAAATGGGGAAGGTGAAACCACCTTCCCCATTACAGGATGATCTATTCCTCTGCTACGCTCAGACCTTGCATGCCTTCTAATAGTTGTGGTAAATACCAGATTTGCTGATCAGTTGCTATCTCTCCATCAGCCAGAAATACTGTTCCATCTTGATAATTTAAGGGACCTTTCCATAGATTCAAGCCACCTGCCAGTTCGGAGATAAATTCATCCAGTTTTTTGGACGCATCCTCACTTAGAGCAGCACCCTTGGTGAAACCTACCATGCTGGTATCGGGATTATTGATATCTTTCCAGTCGGGTCCAAGCCAATCCCAACCAGCTTTGAAATTTCCCTTCAGGAAATTATTAACTTGCTTTAAATATGCAGGTCCCCAATTGAAATAAGGAACACCTAAGCAATATTCTGGTGCCTCATCGCAGGCGTACTTGTAATCATAAGCTATTGCCCATACCTCTTTACCTGCTGCTCGCATTTTGCCAGCTTCCACCAGGTTTTCAGTGGTATCAATTCCCGAAATCACTACATCATATCCTGAGTTGTAGAATTCATCCGCTACCTGTGTGGGATCAAGAGCCACACCTGGGATATAGAACCAGAATCCGATCCAAGTCACCTTGAATTCGAGGTCATCCGCATTCTTGCCCAAGTAATTCGTCCAGCAGTACTTGGCACCTAAATATGCTGCAGATACCAAACGGCGAGTTTCATCATTGATCAACGGGCCAAGATATCCTATTTTTCCTGTCTTAGTCGTCAAGGATGCAGCACAGCCTGCCATCATTTTGCCATACTCCATCTTTCCCATCACATTGTATAGATTGGGAATATCCTGATAGTGAATCCCTTCCTTCCAGGCACTATCTCCGGATGCGTGAATCACAGCTATATCTGGATTGTTCTTGGCGAACTCAATGGCTTTATCCTGCATGGCATCGGAGTTAAAAATAATAATCTTGGCACCTTTAGAAACCATATCCTCAGCTACATCCGCCTCTGTCACTCCCTGCGGTAACCCACCAGCACCGACATACACGTTCTCAAGATACTGCATTTCAAGCCCGGGCAATTTTTCTTGAACATACAACATCGCATCATAGTGCGCCTGACTCCATCCGCGATCGTTTTTTGGCCCAACCAATAATAAACCTACCCCGGCTTCAGATGGTGCTTTGGACGGTTTACAGGAAGTAATTGCAAATACTACAATCAACAGAATGGTAATCAACCCATAATGATTTTTTTTCATTTTCTCCTCTTTCCTTAACTAGTTTTTTAATTCCATATTCCCCATCACAATGATACTTCAATTAATATTTACCCTGCAAACCACCTCCTTTCAAAACAATTAGATTATATACGACATATTATCTTCTCTCAGTCATTGCTTTAATATTATCTCAATATTATTTCTTTTACCTATTAATTGGATTGGTAATGAATCCAATTTTTACTAAAGGGTGATCCATGTACCCGTCTCACCCTTTAACGCCCGCCCGATGTTTTCTGGGCTGGTGATGAGCGCCTGCTTTCCTCCTGCTTCCAAGAACCAAATAATGGCTTGGATTTTCGGTCCCATGGAACCAGCATGAAAATGTCCTTCAGCCAGATAACGCTTCGCCTCCTCCAGGGTAATGTGGTCCAGCCACTTCTCATTCGGTTGTTTATAATTTAACGCCACCTTTTCCACAGCAGTGGATATCAGGAACAGGTCAGCCTTGATCTCTCTTGCCAGCAGGCTGCTAGCATAATCCTTATCAATCACCGCTGCTGTACCCACATATTCACCATTTCCTTTATCAATTACCGGGATACCGCCCCCACCAACGGTGATTACCACCACACCTGCATTGATCAGTGTTTGCACCGATTCTAGTTCGACCACCTCTTGGGGAATGGGGGATGCTACCACACGCCTCCAACCACGCCCCGAATCCTCTTTGATCGACCAACCTAATTCAATGGCTTTCTTCTTTGCCTCCTCCTCCTCCATAAAGCCACCAATGGGCTTGGTTGGATTCTTAAAGGCCGGGTCATTGCGATCCACCAGCACTTGAGTGACAATTGTGGCAACCGATTTCTTGATTTTGCGTTTAAATAATTCGTTTTGTAATGTCTGTTGCAGTGCATAACCAATCGCTCCCTGGCTATCAGCACCGCACACATCCAGTGGTACCTCGTGCATACCTTCTACTTTGGCGGCAATTTCAGAACGCCGCAGGATGAATCCTACCTGCGGTCCATTACCATGGCCAATCGCCACATCCCAGCCGGCTTCAATCATATCTGCTATATGATAGGTAGTCTCCTTGGCAGCTAGATACTGATCTTCTACAGTGACTTTCTTTGGATCCTTAATCAGCGAATTTCCGCCAATTGCCACCACAGCAACTTTCTTTTCCATAGTTTTGTCTATTCCTTTTCTTTAATTTAGTTAACTCATGGTCAACGCCATGACTGCCTTCTGCACGTGCAGGCGATTTTCTGCCTGATCATAGACTACAGAATTCGGCCCATCAATCACCGCATCTGTGACCTCAATATTACGGTCTGCTGGTAGCGGATGCATATAAATGGCATCCGGTTTTGCTAATTTCATCTTGCGTTCATCCGTAATCCAATGCGCATATTTTTTAGTGATGCTCTCACCTTCCTTGGCATCTGTTGTCTGCACCAGCGGTCCCCAAGATTTGGGATAGACGATATCTGCGTCCTTGAATGCCGCTTCCATGTCATCCATTACCTCAAAAGATGTGCCGAATTTTTTGGCTTGCTCTTCAGCCGCCCGCATGATATCCGGCATCAATTTAAATTCTGGTGGATGAGCCAGCACTACATCCAATCCAAAGCGTGGCATTTGCAGGATTAAACTCTGCGGTACCGAGATCGGTTTTGAGTAAGACTCAGCATATGCCCAAGAGACCACCATCTTTTTGCCCTTAATTTCTCGACCTTTTTTCTCATAAATGGTCATCAGGTCCGCCAGGCATTGAAAAGGATGATAGATTTCACATTGCATGTTTAAAACTGGCACGCGTGAGTACTTAGCCACATCATTGAGGTAAGCATTTCCCACCCCCCAGTCTACATGCCGGATGGCAATGCCATCATAATAGCGTCCGAATATTTCGCCAATTTCCTTTGGGGTATCCCCGTGTGCAATCTGAGTGGTTTTGCTTTCAATGAATGCGGCATGTCCCCCCAACTGCGCCATTCCCGCCTCAAATGAGCCCCGTGTGCGTGTGCTGCTGAAAAAAAACAGCATGGCTAGCACCTTGTCGCGTAGCAGGGGGTGCGCCTGATTTAATGCGCGCTCGCGTTTCAATTTGAAAGCTACGCTCAACACCGTTTCGACCTCTTCTTTGGAGAAATCTAGGTCCCCAATCAGGTCTCGCCCATGTAACCAGGTTTGCATAGAACCTCCTTATATTTTTTTTACTTAATTAATTTCAACAATTTTTCCCTCAAGTTCTGTTGAGAGATACCGTTAACTTTTTTCATTTGTAAGGTTTTATACGAGATAATATTTATAAATTTTATTCCATTGCACCTAGGATGAGTGACAATAACGCCATACGTACCACCACGCCGTTAAATGCCTCTTCCCAGTAACGGGCATGTCTTGTGCTATCTACATCAGTGGGTAACTCATCCATACGCGGCAGTGAATGCAGCACAATGGCATCACCTCTGGCTTTCTCTTCCAGTAGTTTGCGGGTGACTTTGTAATTATCCGGTGTCAAACCTCTCTCCGCTTCAGCCTCCTGGCGTGCCTTGGTGTAATCCGCCTGCACCACCGGTTCCATGTAAATCACATCCGCCTTGTCAATCACATCTGCCACATGCCCGGCCTCGCTAAATCGCAGGTTATATTTTTTCAACTCTTCTTTGAATTCAGGGGTCAGGGACATTTCGGGCGGAGAGACATAAATAACATCGCAATCGAATTGCGTCAGGGCATAAGAGATGGAATGCATGGTGCGCATGCGCATATCCCCGATGCACAGGAAGGTCAGACCGTCAATGCAGCCCATTTCATTCGCAACCGTATACAGGTCAGTTAATACCTGTGTTGGATGCTCACCCCAGCCATCACCTGCATTGATGATCGGTACACTTGCCCAGCGGGCTGCCTCAGCAGGTGCACCCTGCTGAAAATGGCGCATCACAATTACATCACCATAGTACTCTAGCATATGCACCGTATCCTTGATGGATTCTTGATACCAGTCACCAGCGCGAGTCATCTTGGCATCTGAAAATCCAGTAACATGCCCACCTAGCCTATGCATAGCCGCCTCGTGTGCCAGCCGGGTGCGTGTGCTGGGCTGATAAAAGGCGGTAACTAACGTTTTTTCTTTCAATAGATCTGAGTTCCGCCGGCTGCGCGCGATGGGCTCTAGTTCAGCTGCCACCTCAAAGATGCGAAAAAATTCCGCCCTTTCGAAATCCTTTAACGAAAGGATATCACGACCTAAAAAACTTCTCATTTGAAAACCTCCAAAATTTTTTTATTAATTATTACAGTTTTTCCAATTGTAAATGGAAATTGCTGATATAGATATTATAGTTAGATTAATAACCGTTGAGCCGCTTTGTGATGTTTTTCGATATGCACAGGTAAATCGACTGTCATCATCCTCCCTTCTTTTACAATAAATTTTCCACCCACCATGTTATAGTCCACATTTTGGGGTGCACAGAAGACTACAGCAGCAACCGGGTCGTGCAATGCACCTGCATATCCCAGGCGATTCAGGTCAAGTGCAATAAAGTCCGCACATTTCCCTGGTTCCAGGCTGCCGATATCCTTGCGGCCTAAAACAGACGCCCCGCCCCGCGTGGCTAATTCCAATGCCTGGCGGGCGGTCATAATCCAGTGTTCACCCGCATTGGATTGTGAAGCACCTTCGATACCAGCACGCACGCGCGCCAACAACATTGCCTGGCGTGCTTCTTCTAATAAATGGGAACCATCATTGCTAGCCGAGCCGTCTACTCCTAAACCCACCTTAACCTTCGCGCGCAAAAATTCACGTATCGGCGCAATCCCCGAAGCCAGGCGCATATTCGAGGTAGGACAATGCACCACGCCACAACCGGTGTTTGCATAAACCTGTATCTCATCAACATTCACATGCACGGAATGTGCAAACCATACATCCTCTCCCACCCAATTTAGGGACTGCATGTATCCCACAGGACGATAATCAAATTTTTGCAGACAGAAGGTTTCTTCATCTTCGGTTTCAGCCAGATGGGTGTGTAAATGTACACCATATCGACGCGCCAGCTCGGCGCTTTGTTTCATTAATTCCCCCGTAACGCTGAAGGGTGAACAGGGTGCCAGCACAATCTGCACCATCGATCCAGGTTTGGCATCGTGGTAGGTGCGTATCAGCCGCTCGCTGTCCTCCAGGATTTTCTCCTCGCTATCCACCACGGAATCCGGTGGCAGCCCTCCCTTGCTCTCACCCAGGCTCATCGACCCGCGTGAGGCGTGCAACCTTAAGCCAATTTGGCGTGCTGCCTCAATCTCATCATCCAGCCGTGACCCGTTGGGGAAAAGGTAGAGATGGTCTGATGCGGTTGTGCAGCCTGAGAGTGCTAGTTCTGCTAGTGCAGTTTGTGTGGAGATGTTGATATCCTCAGGTGTCATGCGCGCCCAAATGGGGTAAAGTGTCTTCAACCAGTGGAATAGGTTGGCATCCTGTGCCGCCGGTACTACTCGCGTCAGTGTCTGGTAGAAATGATGGTGTGTATTGACCAATCCAGGCAGCAGGATGTGGTCGCGTAAATCCAGCACCTCATCAGCCTCCCCGATAATTTCATCAGTTTTTCCAACCTGTTCGATAAATCCATCTCGTATATATAATCCCCCGTCTGCTATCTCTCTGCGTTGGTCATCCATGGTGACCAATACCAATGCATTTTTTACCAACAAAGTGGACATAGATTAATTCCTCAGAGAACTAAAGTATAGTGATGATGAAAATCCCTGTCAATCGTTTTTGGTGAATAATATCTTTTCACTACGAGCTTCTCTCAGCTGCCAGCAATGTATTTTTCAGCAGCATGGCGATTGTCATCGGTCCCACCCCGCCTGGCACAGGGGTGATCGCACCTGCGACCTCTTTCACTTCATTAAATGCCACATCTCCTACCAAACGATACCCTTTTTCTGCAGTGTCATCTTCCACCCGATTAATGCCCACATCCACCACCACCGCACCGGGTTTAACCCAATCCCCACGCACCATCTCTGCTTTACCTATGGCCGCCACCACAATATCACCTGTATGCACTACCTCCGCAAGGTTCATGGTACGTGAATGGCAGATGGTCACCGTGCAGTTCTCGCGCACCAGCAGCAATGACACCGGCATTCCTACGATGTTGGACCTCCCCACCACCACGGCCCGTTTGCCTTCCATGGTGGGGAGATAGCTTTTCAGCAGATGAATCACTCCGGCTGGGGTGCAGGGAATGAAAAGAGGCGTGCGCCCTTTTTGTGCCAACCGCCCAATGTTCACTGGATGAAATCCATCCACATCCTTCTCTAGTGCCACCTGGCTAAGGATTGCCTCCTCATCCAATCCTTCAGGCAGTGGCAACTGAACCAGGATGCCGTGTACGCGTTCGTCCATATTTAATGCATGGATTAATTTTTCCACCTCACCCTGGCTGGAGTTAGCTGGCAAATCATAACTGAAAGAACGTATCCCTACCTGCTCACAGGCTTTATGTTTGGATTTCACATAGGTCTGCGATGCAGGGTTTTCTCCCACCAACACGGTTGCCAATCCCGGAACGGACTTCCCTTTCTCTAGCCGTTCCTGAACCTGTTGAGTTACTTCCTGTCTGATTACCTCGGCTATCTTTTTGCCATCAATGATGTTTGCACTCATAGAAAGTGATCCCTTCTTAAGTCCCATTATATTCGACCCCCAACCTTATACCGACTTCATTTTTTCTGCGCTATAATCCACCCTTAGGAGATTTTCATGAGTCATATTTGCGTCATTGGCACGGGTTATGTTGGCCTGGTTACGGGTGTCTGTTTTGCAGATTTGGGCAATACGGTGCATTGCCTGGATATTGACCAAGAACGCATAGATAATCTGAATGCGGCAAAAATGCCCATCTTCGAACCCGGCCTGGAAGAGATCGTCGCCCGCAACGTGCAAGCCGGGCGCCTGTTTTTCACCACCGATTACCAGAAGGCACTGCAGGATGCGGAATTCGCCTTCATCGCTGTGGGTACACCTTCTGGCAGCGAGGGTGAAGCGGATCTGCAGCATGTCCGAGATGTAGCAGAGAAGATTGCAGATGTAATTCAGCATCCCATCATCATTGTCAACAAATCCACCGTGCCGGTGGGCACCGGTGACTGGGTGGCTGAGGTCATTCGTAAGCGTCGTGGCGGTAACAACCTGGAATTTCATGTGGTTTCCAACCCTGAATTCCTGCGCGAGGGCAGCGCAATTAGTGACTTTATGAACCCCGACCGCGCTGTGCTCGGTTCCCTGCACCGCCCAGCCGCCGAGAAAGTCGCCGAACTGTACCAGCCACTACGCTGTCCTATCCTGATCACCGACCTGCGCACCGCCGAAATGATTAAATATGCCTCCAATGCTTTCCTCGCCACGCGCATTTCATTCATCAATGAAATTGCCTGCATTTGTGAAGAACTGGGTGCCGATGTGCGCGAGGTGGCTGACGGCATGGGTCTCGACAAGCGCATTGGGCGCACCTTCCTGGATGCCGGCCTGGGCTGGGGTGGCTCTTGCTTCCCCAAGGATGTCAAAGCGCTCAGCCATATGGCGGAAATCAATAACACCAATCCCCAGCTGCTCAAGGCGGTGATGGAAATCAATCAGAATATGCGCCGCCGTCTGGTGTTTAAAATGCGTAACGCGCTGGGCGGCTCGCTATCTGAAAAGGAAATTGGCGTGCTGGGTTTATCCTTTAAACCCAACACCGATGACATTCGCGACGCTCCCGCATTAGAGGTGATTCACCTCTTAGAGAATGAGGGCGCTCACATACGTGCCTACGACCCGCAGGCCATGCCCAATGTAGCAAAGGTAATGCCGCATATCAAATTATGTTCTGACCCATATCAGGTGGCTGATGGCGCCGATGCCCTCCTGCTTGCCACTGAATGGAATGAGTTCAAGCAGCTAGATTTCAGCCGCATTTATTCATTGATGCGCACCCCCATCCTCATGGATGGCCGCAACCAATGGGACGGAAAAGCTTTACGCTTGCAGGGTTTCACCTACTTTGGTATAGGCCAGGGAAATTCACATAATAACGTGTAGTTTTCCTTGCTGGTAAATAATTTTTTGTTGTTATCTAATTACTGGTCTCTATATTTTGGATTGCTCTTCTTCAATTGCTTGGCATACTCTTAAAAATATTTTCCCCTTTGTCTGTCTCTTTCCCTGCGTTCCACCTCAGACATTTCCTGGAATTCGTCCTCCGTAGTTAACTTAAGAATCATCTCCCGTTTTTTCCGGTCTAGCTCACTCTCCCTGCTCACCCCTTGGAGAGCACAAACCTCTCCACTGCTGTATGTGCAACCGCAATATTTTAAATAATAAGAATATGATCTAGCAGTCTTTCTGGTAATTCTCTTTGAAATACTTCTTCAGCACCTGACCGGTGTACGAGCCCTTCACCGCGCAGATTTCCTCCGGCGTGCCCTCCGCCACTAGTTCCCCACCCCGCTCGCCCCCTTCCGGTCCCAGATCGATGACGTAATCCGCTACCTTAATGATATCCAGGTTGTGCTCGATGATTAGCACACTGTTACCCGCCTCCACCAGCCTCTGCAGCACCTCAATCATCTTGTGCACATCTGCGGCATGCAGTCCCACCGAGGGCTCATCTAGCACATACAGCGTGCGTCCCGTGGCGCGCCGTGAGAGCTCCTTGGAAAGCTTCACCCGCTGTGCCTCACCTCCCGAAAGCGTGGTCGCCGACTGCCCGATGCGGATATACCCCAGCCCCACATCCTGCAGTGTCCTTAGCTTGTTGACAATACGTGGAATGTTGGCGAAAAACTCCAATGCACTATCCACGGTCATGTCCAGCACCTCGGCAATGGACTTGCCCTTGAACTTGACCTGCAGCGTCTCCCGGTTAAAGCGCGACCCGTGACAGATGTCGCACGGCACGTACACGTCCGGTAGGAACTGCATCTCAATCCGCAGCTGACCGTGCCCCTGGCACGCTTCGCACCGCCCGCCATGTACATTAAATGAAAAGCGCCCTGCCTTGTAGCCGCGCATCTTGCTCTCCGGCAGTTCCGCGAACAGCTTGCGTATTTCATCAAACACGCTGGTGTACGTTCCCGGGTTGGAGCGCGGTGTGCGCCCAATGGGCGACTGGTCAATGTTAATGATCTTATCTAAGTGCTGTGTGCCTAATATTGTGTCATAATCGCCTGGGTTGGTGTGCGCCCGGTTAAGCTCCCTCGCCAGCGCATTATAGAGCACATCCACCATCAGGGTAGACTTACCCGAGCCGGAGACGCCGGTAATACACACGAACAATCCCAGCGGGATTCTCACTGCCAAATCTTTAAGGTTGTTTGCCCGTGCCCCGCGCACCTCGATCCACTTATCACTTGCCTTGCGCCTCTTCTTGGGCAACGGCACGGTCATGCGCCTAGCTAAATAAGCGCCTGTGAGCGAAGTCGGGTGTTCGATGACATCCTTCACTCTACCTGCTACCACCACATCTCCACCCTGCTCCCCTGCCCCCAACCCCAGGTCGATAATCCAGTCCGCGCTGCGGATGGTCTCCTCATCGTGTTCCACCACCAGCACCGTGTTACCCTGGTCACGCAGCCCTTTTAAAGTATCCAATAATCGCGTATTATCCCTTGCATGTAGTCCAATGGAAGGTTCATCCAGCACATACAGCACGCCCATCAGGTGGCTGCCGATCTGTGTAGCCAGTCGGATGCGCTGTGCTTCCCCGCCCGAAAGCGTCGATGCCGAGCGTCTGAGTGTTAAATAATCCAGCCCCACGTTCACCAAGAACCCCAGCCGTGATTTAATCTCCTTCAACACCCTGTCCGCCACCACCTTCTCGCGCTGGTTGAGCGGCGAATTCTCACCGCTTAATCTTTCCACCCACTTTAGCACTCGCTCAACCGGCCAGGTGGTTACCTGAACAATGTTCACATCCTCAATGGTTACCGCCATGGCTTCCGGTCGCAGGCGGTCTCCGTTGCAGGTCGGGCAGGGTTTGTCACACATAAATTCAGCGATCCTGCTGCGGATGTACTCCGACTGCGTCTCGTGGAAGCGCCGCATCAGGTTGGGGATGACCCCCTCATACGCTACGCGCAGGTCCGTGCGCCGATCCCTCCCCTGGAAGCTCATGTTCATCTCACGCCCGCCGCTGCCATAAAGAATAATGTCTAGCTTCTCCTGCGGCAGCTCGTTCACCGGTACATCCAGGTTGATGTGGTATTCCTTTGCCACCGCTTGTACCATCTGCCAGTAGTAGCCGCCCTGCTCCTTCGGTCCGCTCCACTCCATGGCGGCAATGGCACCGTCGTTGAGCGACAGTTCCTTGTCAGGGATGATTAAATCCGGGTCGATTTCCTGCCGAATGCCCAGCCCCTGACAGTCCGGGCAAGCGCCATGCGGAGTATTAAATGAAAAATTTCTCGGCTCAATCTCTGGCAGACTAACTCCGTGCTCCGGGCAGGCTAAGTGCTCCGAGAAAAATAAATCCTCACCTGAATTAAGGTTATGAACGATTAAATACCCTTCACCGACTTTCAGTGCGGTTTCTACCGAATCGGTCAACCGTGAGATAAATGCTTTTTTGTCCTCCTCGTTCTCCCCTGGCTGGATTACCAGCCGGTCCACCACCGCTTCGATGTTGTGCATCTTGTAGCGGTCCAGCTCAATCTCCTCATCCAGCCCGCGCACCTCGCCATCCACCCGCATGCGTAAAAAGCCCGCCTTGCGGATTTCCTCAAACACCGCCTGGTAGGTGCCCTTGCGCCCACGCACCAGCGGCCCCAGTATCATCAATTTGCTCCCCTCCGGCAGCCCGCGTATGGCATCCACAATCTCCTGAGCCGATTGCTTCACCACCTGCCTGCCACAGGTCGGGCAGTGCGGCACGCCCACCCGCGCGAACAGCAGCCTTAGATAGTCGTAGATCTCGGTCACCGTCCCCACTGTGGAACGCGGGTTGTGCGTGGTCGCCTTCTGGTCGATCGAGACCGCTGGCGAGAGCCCGTCGATATAGTCCACTTCCGGCTTGTCCATCTGCCCCAGAAATTGTCGTGCATAAGCCGAGAGGGATTCCACATAGCGCCGCTGCCCCTCAGCAAAGATGGTGTCGAATGCCAGCGAACTCTTACCTGAGCCCGAGAGCCCGGTGATCACCACCAGCTTGTCACGCGGGATATCCACGTTGATGTTTTTCAAGTTGTGTTGCCGCGCGCCTACCACATGGATCACGTTTTGGCTCATAATTTACCTAAATAGAACAAATTCCCTACTATTGAATTCAAGATTAATAATTATAACATTCGTTCTATTTCCCCCTTCTCTTATCAGTTAAATTTTAATTGCCCGTGCATGGCTGCATCGTAGTTTTAGTTATTCCTCACTCATCACAACAATGTTATGTATCTAACCTAAAAATTTGCTGTCAATATGAATTTTGCATTTTCTCCAGAAGATAAGGCAATATTCCACCATTGCGAAAATATTCCAATTCAAGGGGGGTATGAATACAGCATAGCACCTTGAATTCCCCACTTTCCCCGTTCTCCAACTTTACCTGTACCCTTAAAATCTCTCTTTCCCTCACTAAATCATCCAAACCTTCAATGGTGAAAGTTTCGCATCCGTTCAATCCCAGGGAACCTGCGCTTTCACCCTCCAGGAACTGCAGCGGTGCGACACCCATCATCACCAGGTTGGCGCGGTGTATGCGTTCGAAGGATTGCGCCAGCACAGCCCTAACCCCCAGCAGCGCTGTCCCCTTTGCTGCCCAATCGCGGCTGGAGCCCATACCGTAATCCCTTCCTGCCAGGATCACTAACGCAGTATTCTCGTCCTGGTATCGTTTCGCCGCTTCAAAAATAGTCACCACCTCACCGCTGGGGAAATGTCGCGTGTAGCCCCCGGACTTTCCTCCTGCCAGCAGATTGTTCAACCTGAGGTTGGCAAACGTACCGCGCAGCATGATCTCGTGATTAGCCCGATATGCCCCATAGGTATCCATCTCCGCCGCTTTCACACCTGCCTCCACTAGGTAATTCCATGCTGGGCTGCCAGGTTCAATCTCTCCCGCCGGTGAGATGTGGTCAGTAGTAATGCTATCTTCTAGGTACAACAGCACACGTGCGTTGCGAATGTTACGAGATGTCGAGTTGCTGAGACTTTCCTTCAGGAAGGGTGGTTCCTGTATATACACTGATCCAAATTGCCAGGCTTGCTGACCTCCATGCGGTGGTTCTAACATATTCCACCTCTCGTTGTGCTGTAGGATATCCTGGTAAATATCCTTGAACATCTTGGGTTGAATGACCGATTGAACCAAGGACCTGACCTCCTCCCTATCCGGCCAGATGTCCGCCAGATACACCTCCCTCCCTTCCCGGTCATATCCCAGCGCTTGATGGGAAAAATCAAAATCCATGCACCCTGCAATGGCATAAGCCACTACCCTAATGGGTGACATCAGAAAGCTGGCTCTTATGCTGCGGTGGATGCGCCCTTCAAAGTTGCGGTTCCCCGAAAGTACCGCACAGGCAAATAAATTCTCCCGTTCAATCGCTTCAGAAATTGGCCTCTTTAGTGGACCCGAGTTTCCAATACAGGTTGTGCAGCCGTATCCCACCACATGAAAGCCCAGTGCCTCGAGATAGGGATATAAGCCTGCTTCTTCTAGGTATCGTCGCACAACCCGCGAACCCGGCGCTAGGCTGGTCTTCACCCATGCCGGCACGTCCAGCCCTTTCTTGACTGCGTTTCTAGCCAGCAGTCCGCTGCTCAACATGCTAACTGGATCTGATGTCGTGGTGCAGGAGGTGATAGCCGCCAACACCACCGCGCCCTGTGGTATTTTCTCCTCCCTGCCATTCAAATAAACAGTTACGAAATCATTCTTGTTGTCATGTCCCTTCACCTGGGAGGGTACTGTTTTTAATGAGGTGAGCATTTGGGGGAATGCCCGCTTCACCTCTGCAACCGGGATCAAATCATACGGTCGTGTCGGGCCAGCGATCACCGGCTCTAATTGGCTGAGGTCCACCCTAAAGACCTGCGCATACCCAATCTGCTTCTCACCCTGGAGAGAATAACACCCTGTTTCCTTGCAGTACGTCTCCACCAGGTGGACATGTTCCTCATCCCGCCCACTCCGTCGCAGGTATGCCAGTGTGTGCTCATCCACAGGGAACAGGGTAGCCAACGCTCCACTCTCAGGCGTCATATTGGCAATCATTGCTCGTTGTTCCACTGGCAGCATCCTGAGTCCTTGCCCAAATACCTCAACAATCTTGCCTACCACACCCGTCTTGCGCAGCAGGCTGGTCATCTGAAGCGTGAGATCAATGGGCGTGAGTTCATGCGCCAGTTCGCCCTCCAACTCAAGCCCGATCACTTCCGGTAAGAGTATTTCAGTGGGGCTACCAAGCAGGGCGAAGATGACCTCTATCCCACCTACCCCCCAGCCCAAAACGCCCAGCCCATTGACCATGGTGGTGTGGGAATCGGTGCCCAGCACACTGTCAGGCAGAGCCCATGAAGCACCCTCTTCATC
>Ga0067045_1003052_pt1 | contig 31762 bp, 24 predicted proteins | sample TerdegcTABiofilm_FD_59184 | JGI IMG/M metagenome (GOLD analysis project Ga0067045, IMG submission 59184) | Combined Assembly of (Gp0054472, Gp0054536) Wastewater bioreactor microbial communities from Singapore -Terephthalate degrading...
CCAAGTCCAAGAGCCGAGCCACAGCCACCACGTTCACGCCGGTCTGCACCGTCAGCCACAGGTCTCCTTCCCTGGCATGCGCCAGCACATTGCTGAGCAGATCTCCGATGTAACAGCCCTTGACCTCGTTTTCAAGGCTGCCCGGCATAATAACCAGCGGGGTGAGTTTCAGTTCGGACGCTATTTTCCCCAGTTTCATCGGCATTCTTTCCTGCCCAGACCCGCCTCGTAAAGAAGCCCGCAGCATTCAAACATGGGATAATTGGTGGAAATAAGAGGTATGCCCTTGGATTGGGCCATTTCAACCATCTCTGGTGATGGTTCCTTGCCTCGCACGATCACCACCCCGGCCAAATCCAGCATCTCTGCCGTCCGGATCACCTGCGGATGGATCAGCCCGGTCAACAGGAGGGTTTTGGCCCTGGTAAACGCCAGGACGTCGCTCAACAGGTCGGCCCCGCACGCCGAAACAGCCTCGACCTCCTCCAGGTTGCAGCTTGTATGGGCTGTCCCCTTGATGATCTTCATAACCTCCGCCAGCTTCATGCCCATTCCCCCCGTAGTTGTTCCCGCCCGCTCGTCAATCGCCTTTACCTTCATCCCTCATTCAATAACCGGGTTTAATAGTTATTGCGTCCATTATCTATATCTATTATAAATATAAAACCCGGCTTGCGCACGGGTTACTTGTTGGCAACCAGATTGAAAGTCAACACCTCCAGGTTAACGGCCAGGTCAACGCTCCTGTATTCAACATGGCTTGGCACTGACAGCACCCGCGGCGCAAAGTTCAGTATCGCCTTGATGCCGGCTTCCACCATCACATCCACCACTTCCTGGGCATACTTGGCCGGAACAGCCACGATCCCCACCTGAACGCTCTCCCTTTTGATAAATTCCGCCAGCCTGGTGCTGGGCAGGATGGGAATGCCGCCGATCATCAGCCCGACCTTGTTGACGTCATTGTCAAACACAGCCAGGATGTTGAAACCTCTCTCATGGAAGCCTTTGTATTGAGTGAGGGCCGAGCCAAGATTGCCGGCACCGACTATGACGACCTTCCACTCCATGTCCAACCCCAATATTTTTATAATGTGGCGGTTTAGATCCTTGACATTGTATCCCACACCGCGGGTACCGAACTCTCCAAAGTAGGCAAGGTCCTTTCTTACCTGCGCCGGGGAGTTGTTCACTCCCTCCGCGATCTCAATCGAAGAAACAGTGGTGACTCCGTTTTTTTCAAGCTGGTTAAGATAACGAGAATAAACCGACAGTCTGACGATGGCCGCCTCGGGTATTTTTAACGCCTTCAAGCCTACACCCCCCTATTCTTTGAAAAATTATAACACACTGTTTAAAAACAGTACATAATTCGTTTGTGCTAACTTTGCGGCAGTTCAAAGGCCATAACGCTCAATTCGACTCAGCCATGAAGGAGTGGTAGTCCTCCAATAGGGCCAAAGCCTGCTGCTGGCTGATCAGCATCCGGGTTTCCTGCCAATCGTTTTCCAGCTTGAGCAAGCTATCCGCCCAGCTCTCGCAGCGGCCCGCCAGGTTCAATACGCCTGCTGAATACGCCGACTGTCCATTTTTTCCGGCAATCGACCGACCATCCCTCCCCAGCTCTTGCAGCTCACGGGCCAGCAGCACAAACCTGGCCCCGTACTCCAGCCGGTTCCCGCCACCGGCATCCGCGCTGGAATAAAGCAGCAGACCCTTATGCAGGCCCGTGCTGATTCGGCCCAATAAAGGGGCAATAACCTCCTCCGCCTCCCGGTCCCCGGCCGAAAACCTGAATGACACGGAATTGACCTGGCCCTGCACCACAACAGCCTTTCGGCCGTCTACCGTAATGCTCTCCGCCAGGCTTGACAGCTTATCCCCGCTGCTTTGAAACCCTACCAGCACACGAAACTGAGACCGCCCCGCGATCACGGCCGGCAGCCCTTTTTCAGCCAAAGAGTTTCCCACCAGGATGGCTGTTTCCCGGCTGGAGAACTCCCCCGCCAGCACACTGAAGTAATCAAACCGGCTCAACCGCAGGACCTTCTTTTTTCCGGCGTCTCCGCGCCAGGCAGCCGCCGCTCCCCCATCCGGCCTGCTGCCGGGGACATCTCCCCGGCCGATATTGTCAAGATATAAGCCCCCCAAAACCTGTCCAAAAAAAAGCGAAGCCGCCACAACCAGCAAAATAACCGCAACAACAGGTCTGCGCCCGCGGCTTTTCAAATCAACACCCCCATCTTCCTTAAAATCCTATGCCGAAGACGGGGTTGTTTAGAACAAGTTCATCCGTCAATAAACAGGCGGCGGGCTTCACCTACCACATACAGGGAGCCGGTTACCAGCACGAGGTCGCCGGGAGCCGCTTGTTCCAGCGCTGAGCCAACAGCTTCCGGCAGGGATTCAATTATCCTGATCCGTCCCGCCTCCTGCCTGAAATGCGACGCCATTTCCGTCCAGTCCCCCGCCCTGTCCGACGGGGGTCTGGTGACGACCACCTTGTCCACCAGGTTGTCCAGGCAGGCGGCCGCTTTTTGACGGTCCTTGTCCGCCAGCATGCCGATAACCAGGATGACCTTGCCTGCCGGCGGCCTGTTTTTCCCCAGCCAGCGGGCTATCGCCTCCATACCGGCCGGATTGTGAGCTCCGTCCAGGGCGACCAGCGGGTCCTTTCTCACGATTTCCAGCCGGCCGGGCCAATTCACCACAGACAGCCCTTCTTTTATCGCTTCCTTCGTCACCCTCCAGCCAAGGCCGTCCAAGACCTCCAGCGCCAACAGCGCCGTGGCCGCGTTGACCAGCTGGTGTTCCCCCTGCAGTGGTATGAACAGGTTGGGGAATTGATTCTGGCCGCTTTCCAGGCAAAAATGCTGGCCTTCAACATTTTCGGCAATAAGACGCCATCTCATTTGTTGGTAAACCTCAAACAGCGGTGCCTCCCTGTCCCGGGCCTGGCGTCGAAGGACGGCCAGCGCCCGTGCGTCGTCGCAGGCCGTGACCACCGGCCGCCGTTCTTTGATGATGCCGCCCTTCTTTTCCGCAATCTGTTCAACCGTCTGGCCCAGGTAATCGGTGTGGTCGAGGCTGACGTTGGTGATGACGGAAACGAGCGGGCTTTTAACCACGTTGGTGGAGTCGATGTCCCCTCCCAGGCCTACCTCCAGCAGCACGATGTCCGCCCGGCTGCGCCAAAAGTATAAAAAGGCCATCGCGGTCAGCACCTCGAACTCCGTGGGATTTTCGCCGGTTTCCTTTTGAACCTCCCGGAAAAAAACGCTGACCGTTTCAAACAGGCCGGCAAACTCCTCCGGGGAAACCGGTTCCCCGTTAATGGCCATCCGCTCGGTATAGGAAACCAGGTGAGGAGACGTGAACGTCCCAACCCGGTAACCCGCCTGCTTAAGCACAGCAGACAGCATGGCAGTCGTCGACCCCTTCCCGTTGGTGCCGCCGATATGCACGACCGGCAGCGAGTCCTGCGGGTTGTCCAGGCTGGCCAACAGGCTCCTGATCCTTTCCAGCCCCAGGTTGATGCCGAACCTGGTCAATTCGCCCAGCGCGTTCAGGCACTCTCCATAGTCCATAATCTGTTCACCCTGTCAATACCGCTATCCGTTCCTCAATCGTTTCTTTTCTTTTCAGGCAATCCCGCAGCTTATCCCTTTCTTTTTCCACCACCTCGGCTGGTGCGCGGGACGTGAAACCGGGATTGCTCAGCTTGCCTTCCAACCGTTTTATCTCTTGCTCACAATTCGCCAGCTCCTTATGGAGGCGGGCGAGTTCTTTTTCGATATCCACCAGCCCCTTCAGGGGCAAATACACCGCGGCCCCACCGGTCACCGACGCCACGGCCTGGACGGGCTTTTCTCCCGGGCCGGACAATACAACAAGCTGCGAGGCGTTGGCCAGATTGATCACATACTCCCGGCCAGCTTGCAGCGCTCCGGCCGCTTCGTCATTATGCGGGACCAGAATGACCTCGGCTTTTTTACCCGGCGGAACATTCATCTCGCTCCTCAAGTTGCGGATGGCACGAACCACTTCCATGACCAGGCTCATTTGCCGTTCCGCGGCCTCGTCCAGCTCGCCCGCTTCGCCTGCAGGCCAACTGGCCAGCATGACCGTCCGGCCTTCATGGGGCAGTTTCTGCCAGATCTCCTCGGTAATGAACGGCATGAAGGGGTGGAGCAGCTCCATGGTCTGCCGCAGTGTCCGGGCCAGCACATGCTGGGCGGTCTTTTTGCTCTCTGCCGTATCTTTACCATAAAGGCGCGGTTTGACGATCTCGATATACCAGTCGCAGAACTCATCCCACAGAAAATCATACAGCACGCGCGCCGCCTCGCCCAGTTCATAGCGCTCCAGGTTGCGCGTGACCTCCAGCGCGGCGCGGTTGAACCGGCTCCTGATCCAGCGGTCCGCCAATGTAAATTGCCGCGGGACAAAGCTGGCGTCGTAATCTGCCAGGTTCATCAATGTAAACCGGGAGGCGTTCCAGATTTTATTGGCGAAGTTGCGGACGCCCTCCAGCCGTTCGGTCTGGAACCGCAGGTCGTTGCCCGGCGTGTTGCCGGTGACCAGCATGAAACGCAAAGTGTCGGCCCCGTACTGTTCAATCACCTCAATGGGGTCCACCCCGTTGCCCAGGGACTTGCTCATTTTTCGCCCCAGGGCGTCCAGGACCAGGCCGTGGATGAACACTTCCCGGAAAGGCACATCGCGCATGAACTCCACCCCGGAGACGATCATCCGCGCCACCCAGAAAAAGATGATGTCACGGCCGGTCACCAGCACCGAAGTGGGGTAATAACACTCCAGTTCCGTCGTTTGGTCAGGCCAGCCCATGGTGGAAAACGGCCACAGCCCGGAACTGAACCAGGTGTCCAGCACGTCGGGGTCCTGTTCCAGGCGGTTTTTTCCGCATCTCGGGCAGGACTTTGGTTCTTCCCTGGAGCAAATCAGTTCCCCGCAGTCCTGGCAGTACCATACTGGTATACGGTGGCCCCACCACAACTGCCGGCTGATGCACCAATCGCGGATGTTTTCCATCCAGTTCAGGTAGATTTTGGTGAACCGTTCCGGCACAAACCTGATCCGGCCGTCTTGCACGCATTCTATGGCCGGCTTGGCCAGCGGCTTCATCCGCACGAACCACTGCTTGGAAATCCTCGGTTCCACCACCGTGTCGCAGCGGTAGCACTGGCCGACCGAGTACTCGTGTTCCTCTTCCTTAACCAATAAGCCGAGGCTCTTCAGGTCGCGCACTATCCTTTCCCTGGCCTCATAGCGGTCCAGTCCGCGATAGGGACCGGCGTTTTCATTCATCCTGGCCTGGCTGTCCAGGACGGTGATCTGTTCCAGGTTATGGCGCAGCCCCATCTCAAAATCGTTGGGGTCATGGCCGGGAGTGACCTTAACCGCCCCTGTGCCGAACTCCCGGTCTACATACTCGTCGGCGATGACCGGGATCGGCCTGTCCATCAGGGGCAGAAGAACCATCCGGCCCACCAGGCGGGAATAGCGCTCGTCCTGGGGATGGACGGCCACCGCCGTATCGCCCAGCATGGTTTCCGGGCGCGTGGTGGCCACCGTCACCGCCTCGTCGCTGCCGATTGCCGGGTATCTGATGTACCAGAGCTTGCCCTTGCGCGGCTCATGCTCAACTTCAATATCCGAAATGGTGGTCTGGCATTTAGGGCACCAGTTGATGATATAGTCTCCCCGGTAGATGAGCCCCTTTTCAAACAGGCGGACAAAGACCTCCCTCACGGCCCTGGAACAACCCTCATCCAGGGTGAAGCGCTCCCGTTTCCAGTCGCAGGAGGTGCCCAGTTTTCTAAGCTGCTTTGTAATGCGGCCCCCATACTGCTCTTTCCACTCCCAGACGCGTTCCAGGAATTTTTCGCGTCCCAGGTCGTGCTTGGACAGGTTCTCAGTCGCCAGTTGCTCCTCAACCCGGGCCTGGGTGGCAATGCCGGCATGGTCCGTGCCGGGCAGCCATAAAGTATGGTAGCCCTGCATCCTCCGCCAGCGGATCAGGATGTCCTGGAGGGTATTATCCAGGGCGTGTCCCAGGTGCAGCGAGCCGGTAACGTTGGGAGGCGGCATGACGATCGAAAAGGTCTTTCCCGCCTCCCTGGCCTTCTTCACCTCGTCATTCGCTTCCGCATGAAAGAAGCCGTTTTTTTCCCAGAAACCATACCACTTTTCTTCCACCTGTGACGGGTCGTACGTTTTAGCCAGATCTGTGTCGGTCATATTTTATGATTCCCTCCGTATCGGCCGGGCAACACTCCTTCGGCCGGCCGCAAATTAAAAAGCCTCCCGTCTCATTCGACTTTAAGGACGGAAGGGACTGTTTCCGCGGTGCCACCTTAATTCCCGACTCCGGCCAGGACCGTTTGACCTGCCCGGCGCGGGCTCTCGACATGGGATAACGGACATTCGCCGGCGGTGTCTGGCACTGGCCTGCTTAAACACCGCACCTCCCGGGCGACCCAAACCAGCGCCGGTCCTGGCAAGCCTCGCAGCCTCAGGGCTCGCCTCTCTGCAGGGGCTGCGGTTTTTCTCCCGTTCAAAGGTTTTAAGGTATCCTGTTTGCCGTGTTAAGTTGAGCAATATTTATACTACATAATACCTAACCGGCGCCATGCTTGTCAATCCATCCCGGCTCAGCCGCACGAGTTTTCCTTATTTTTTTTCTTATAAATTAAATGCGGGCAGCAATATGGACAAAAAAAAGAGGCCGGCAAGCTTTCAATTTGTTCAATCGGCCTGTCCTGCGAGCTCTAGGAAAAATTCTTTCAGCCCCTCCACCTTCTGAGGGTTAGGAAGCATATTGTTCATGTGCGGGATGGCGCGCGCCTTTTCTCCGCCGAACAGCAGCCTGAAATCTTCGGCGAATATTTCCTGCGGCCTGTTCTCATAAACCGGGGTGGTGTCGTTATAGATTGTACTGTCCATCAGCCCCCGCAGCTTCTTATATTCATTCCAGCGAGCCTTGTCCATCAGTTTAAAGTCCACGTCGTGGCCCAGCTCGTGGACCGCAAGCTGCGCTGTCCTTTCCGCCGGCAGGGGGAAGTATGTACCGAACACGACCACGCTTCCGTCCATAAAGCTCAACGCCATGGTGGCCGGGTAATTCTTCAGCCTGTATCCCAGGAAATAGACCCGGTAGCAGCCGAGCTTTTCCACCGGAAACGATACTTCATCCAGCGCCCGCCGGTATTCGCCGGCGTCGACGGCTTGCATCTGGACGGCCCCCAGGTTTCGGACCGGGTTGATTTCAAACCTGTACGAGTACCATTCTTTGTCCAGCATTAGCTTGTCGCCGTATTTGACCACTACCATTCTCGCGCTGTCATCAGGATTGACATATTCTATAGTAGCATTGATGGCGGCAAGCGCCCGGCCTGCTAAAACCGGCAGCAGGACAACGGTAATAATAAACGTCTTGACGGTCTTGTTGACATTGCGCAAGACAAGACCCCCCTCTGCAGTTGATTGGGCCCGTGAAGGCTTCTGCTACTTGGCAACCCGACTATCATGGCCTCAACGGCTTTAGACTCGCGGCTTTGCGTCCCCGGGTTTCCCCGGGTTTGCCTTTTTCAAGTGCCAACTTGCGCGGGGGAGTCCCCTACAAATTGCACTCGGCCGGCTTTTTGCGCCGGCATAACATATTAAATTTTGAGCGCCTAACGCAAACACCCCTGTTTCGGGCTGGGTTGCCCAAAACAGGGGTGCAAGACTCGCTGGCAGTCCACCTTTTTTCGACGGCAACCCGACTATCATGGCCTCAACGGCTTTAGACTCGCGGCTTTGCGTCCCCGGGTTTCCCCGGGTTTGCCTTTTTCGCTAAATTAATATATTTTGTGCCTTAAGTATAGTACAACATAAAGAATAATGCAATAGTATTGTAAAAATATTTAGGACTTTTGTCTTGGGACTGTTTCAGGTGAACAGCGCGCTTTGCACCACGCGTCCTGAAACCAAGCCTTTTTGCTCATGCATTTCCCAGATCCGGCTGGTGGTGATAAACCCGGCTTCGCCCGCCATTCTTTCCAAATAATCCCTCAGCATCCGGCTGTAATGGTCCCCTTTGTACAAGAAGGTGTCCTCATCTACCCTGTCAAGCAGGGACCAGGAATGAAGCAATACTGTCGCAATGCCTGAAGGCGAACTGTCCAGGGCTTGGCTGGTGATCTTCACCAACTGGTCGACGCTTCGGTTGCGGAAATTGACGTTCACCCGCACCGGCACTTCCAACAACCCGTTTTCCCAAAGAAACAGGTCAAACAAGTCGGGCACGTTAACATGATGGTCATGCGGCGAGTAATTGCCGTACGGCTTTATTGCCGCAAAGTTGGAAAGCAGTTTCAAATTGCATTCGCGCGCCGCCTGTACCGTCCTGCCGCTGAACCGCAACCCTCCTGTCCGCAGCGATAACGGATCTAGGGCGGTTATCTTTCTGTATTTGTCCAGGCAGTAATCAATCACCAGCTTGTTGTCTTCCAGGCTCATGCTCCTAAAATCGCTGATGGTCCGGTTGTAGCGGTCTTTGATAAACTCGCGGATCACATGGGGATGCGCATGGACCTGCAGATCGTGGCCCTGGTCCAGGACATACCTCCCGACGTCCAGGATCTTTTCCCCGTACAGTTCATACTCGCACAGGTCAAGGTAAAACGTAAACCTGGCGCCCACTGCTGCGGCGACTTCCATATATTTTGACAGCCCCGCGGCCCCGTCTTGGAATCTCCCCCAGATCAGCTCCTCCAGCCCTTGAGTCCTGAAGGACTCCAGGTCGACGGTCACATGCAAATGCTCTGGCCGGGTTTTGGCGTGAGGATAAAACAGTTCCAGGCTGTCCACATATATATCGTGCTTGTTGGACCACAGGGCCAATCCCACGTCGCGCAAATAATTCCCCCGGGGGATGGTGAATGAGTAGCTGAATTCCCCGCCGCCAGCGCCGGCGGTCAGGTACACATAAGAGAAACCGTTCAGCGGGGATACCGACAGGCGGTTCTGCCTCAACTGGGCCGGCAGCAGCGGGTCGTCAAAGCGGAGGAGCATGATCGCGCCGTTGCGGTTCTCGTCGGGCTTTGCCCTCATCCGTCCGCGCACGCGCACCGTTTGCTGCCCGGGCAAATTGACTTCCTTCCACAGGATGTATTTGGACAGCTTTGCCGGCCGCTGGATCAGCACCGCCTTCAGCAGTTCCCGGCTGCCGGGCGCCTCTTGAACCGGCGCAAGAAGCGCCGGCTGTTCCAAGGCCGCTTCTTCTTCCTCGTTAAAATACCGCGCCTGGTCCTGGCCGCCCTGCGCCTCCCCAGTCTGTCCCGGCTCTTGGTCGTTCAACTGGTCGGAATCGATATAGTACGTCCGGATATTCAGGCCGGCCTCCCAATCCAGCGGGAGGCCGGCCAGGAAATCCTGCCGCAGCAAACCGTGGAGTGGAAAAAAGCGATTTCCCCACTCATAGGCGCTGTCCCTCCGGACAGCAACGGCGCCGGCGCCGGAATACTCCACCGCCTGGACCAGATCCAGCAGGTAAAACGCTCCGTAATCATTCCGCCCGTCCATGAAGGCAAGGTAGACACCGCCTTCATCGGTCTGCCCCGCGCCGTGCCCGCAATCCCACCAGGGCAAACTTCCGTCATTGAAACAGCCCGGGCAGGCGTACAGCGCCTTGTCCGGGTAATCCTGCCTCCCAAAACAGCCCTTTACCCTGTCGAGTTCTTCCAGGCTGGCGGCGCAGGCCAGGACGGCTACCGGCACGTGTTTTTCTTCCGTTTCGTAGCCGACGGCCCGCATTATCTGCTGCAGGCGGTGGCGGTAGGTATGCCGGCGGAGGACTTCCCGCACCCCGGCAATTACAGCCCGGCGGTAGTACTCCGGATCATGAAACAGGCGACGGAATATCGCCGCAAATTCCTCCTGGCTCCCACCCATTTTGACGATGCCGCCGAACGTCCCGGCGATCCCCTGGGCGTAATTGCTCACCACCGGCGTGCCGCTGGCCAGCAACTCGTAGACCCGGCGCGAAAACATGGTCGGAGATCGCTCCACGGTGGTAATGTTCAAGCCAACCTTATACCCTTTATACGCCAGATTTATGTTGTCGTATGGCAGCACGCCCCTGATGAACGGCTGGTATTCTTCCGGGAACTGGTAGCGCTCGTCGTTGCGCTCCATGTTCCGGTCATAAATCGCCAGCCCATATGGCATTGCCGCATCAAGCATTTCAGCCAGGAGGCTGCCCCGTTCCGGATACTTGTGCTGGTAAAAGCTTCCGGCGAAGCAGACCTCGTTCCGGCGCTCGAACTCTTTCATCGGGTTGTGCAAGGCTGGCTGGGCGGCAAACTGCAGGAGGAATACCCGCTCATGCCCCAAAAGCCGCTTGTATTCCGGGATCATGTTTTCATCCGTGGTGAACACATAATCGAACAGCGACGCCACCGGCAAAAAAAGCTGGAAATGGTTGGGATCGTCCTTGTTCCAAAACGCGGTCGGGACGCCTTTCTTCCGGCAGATCCTGGCAATATCCTCAAACCGCTTTTTGTTCTGCGGCAGATCGGCCTTCCACTGGCGGTTGGCCCCCCGCCAGGTGTTTTCCATAAAAAACAGGTCATACGGCGAACCCAGCAACTGTTCCCGGTAATTGTCTCTGTCCAGCAGCTCCAGGCAGGCCTCGTCCTTAAAGCAGTTGTAGCTGAATTCGTCAAGGATGCAGGCAATGCGGGCCTGCTTCAGAACCAGCCTGCCTTCCTTGCGGCTCACGCCGGGCACCAGCTTGAGCCTTCGGGCCAGGCCCAAAAGGCACAACTGGTAATTCAAATAGTGGCGGCGCAGGTACCGGACATAGAACTGGTAAACCGTCTTGGCCAAGATGGTTTTCCATTCCAGGGCCGAATTATTGTTTCCGGGTTCAGCATTTTTGTTCATAAGCGGCAATAACTTCCTCCGGCAAGCCGTGGGCCACGATCCGTCCCTTGTCCATCCAGACAACCTCGTCGCACATCTCTTTGAGGACGCTGAGATTGTGGGAAACGATCACCACCGTGCGCCGGTCGCCGGAAACCAGTTCCAGTATTTTGTCCTTGCTCTTTTTCTGAAAACGGCTGTCGCCCACGCTCAATGTTTCATCGATCAACAGGATATCCGGTTCGATGTGGGTGGCCACGGCAAACGCCAACCGGGCCTTCATCCCGCTGGAGTAAGTCTTGGTGGGGTTGTGGATCGCCTCGCCGAGCTCGGCAAATTCAATGATGTCCGCCAGGCGCTCGTCGACCTCTTTCTTTGTATACCCTTTGAGGTGGGACGACAGGTATATGTTCTCGTAGCCGGTGGCGTTGTTTTCAAAACCCAGGCCCAGCGCCAGCAAGTGGACGTTGGAAGAACCCACCTTCACCTTCCCTTTGTCCGGCGAATACACCCCCGCAATGACTCTCAGCAGCGTGGATTTGCCCGCCCCGTTGGGGCCGATGACTCCCAAGGTTTTACCTTTTTCCAGAACTAACGAAACATCATCCAAGGCCTGTATAACCACCTTTTTGTGGTTTACCCGTTTAAATAAACCCGGAAGCTCCTCTTTTATTCTTTTTTTCCTGTAAAACGAATAACTTAAACAAACATTCTCCAGCACTATCTCATGATGCATCTCTAATTCACCTTGGCGTAAATGTTTTGAAACCTGTGCTGCAATAATATCCCCAACGCCGCAATGACCAGCGACAATACAAACCACAGGCCCAGGCTTTCATAGAGCGGCGAACGGCCATACATGGTCACGTTACGGTAGCTCTCGATGACCGGGGTGAGCGGATTGAACCACCAGTAAGCCCTGATGCTTTCCGGCACATAGGACAGGTCATAGAAGACCGGGGACAAGTACATCCAAAAGCGCAAAACGGAGGCAAGTATGTTTTTAATATCAGTAAAAAATACTCCCAAATGCGAGATGAACAGCATCAAGCCGTAAGCCATCGCCGTATTGGTTGCCAATATAGCCGGAAGTTCAAGCAAGTGCCAGGTAAACGGGATCCCGAACACAAGCAGCATTAGAAAGAGGACCGCAAACCCGAACAACATCAAGAACAACTGCACCGCCAGCTCAACCAAAGGAAATATAAATTTGGGAACCGGTACCTGTTCAATGATGCTCATCTTGCTCTTTATGCTGCTTGTTGAGTCCGTCAGGCACGAGCTGAAAAATTTCCAGCTTATCAGCCCTACAAAAGTAAATACCGGGTAGTTTGGCTTCCCTTTATTGAAAATGACATCAAACACCAGAACAAAAACCAGCATCATCAGCAACGGGTCCAGCACCCACCACAGGTAGCCAAAAAAGGACCCTGCCACCCGCGACTGCAAGGTTATCCGGGCGGCATACAAAATATACTGGCTATAGGCTTCGATCCTGTTCATTGTTTTCCTCGCTTCCTTCAGTCCCCATTATTAAATCCAGCTTGGTGCGAATATTGGCATACCATTCTGGAGTGTAGTGGAAAGGGCTCAATCCCCATCTATGAGCCTCATCGCCTGCAATATCATTCTCGCACAACAAATGGCACCCCGCGCATTTCGAATAAAAATACTCATAATAAGCTTCCAGTCGCTGGTTGTTTGCTGTTATCCACGCTATTTGCTTAAAATTATTGATTGTTCCGGCCTGCGTCCTATATTTTTCAGCCCATAAAGCCCTTATCAGAATTATCCGGCGGGGTTCAATATTGGCTGTTGCCTGGTGGATAAAACAGTCGCATGCTTTTTCCCAGATACCAGGAGCCAGGGAGGTCCTGTCGACCTCTTGAAACCGGCCTTCTTTATTGTCAATAAACCCAGACTTCACCAGCTCATTGCTCTTAGTTATGAACGTCTCTCCGTTGTACATGAGGTTAAACCTCTCGTCGATAAAATCAACAAGCAGGTAATCAAAGTCTCTTTGGCTTAGCCTCGTATAAAAATCTTTTGACAAGTCGCGTTCTACCATCCGTTTTTGGAACGGAGAAAGCAAGCTGATTTCCTCCGGGCAGTACTGGCAAGGCGGGCTGTTCAAGCTTACCAGGCTGCAGCGGGCATAATAATCAATAATGTCTATCCCCGCCGGGTAAATCCGGAAAATATCCCTTGTAACGCAACTGCCAAATATCAATACCTTCCTGTTGGCCGCCATGACGTTATCCTCCAAAAATCACGGCGCAATTTCGATTATCGCCGTGATATCTCCCCGTTCCCGGCAAACGACGGTATCCAGCGCCCGGTTTTGGTGCTTGACATTCCTTTCTGGCGAATACCAGCCGGAATCAAAAAAAATGTCGCTCCGGTCTGCAACAATGGTAAAGCTGAAGGTGAGTCCGCCGCTGCTGAATACATACTGATGCTTGTTTTCCTGCACAACAACCGCGTTATCTAGCTGGGCTTGGGGAGAAAGCAAGAAACGCTGGCGCATTTCTGTTTCGGCCTTTGAGTGCCACCGGTCCCTAACTATCAACCGGCGATAATCAGTTTCAATTTCCCTTACCACCTCTGTGCCGCTGCTGACAAGCTCATACCTGCACCGGGCATATGCCGAACCAGTGCGTTCAATAAACTCTTCAATCCGCGCCTCCCGGCATTCTCGCAAGTACTTGCCAAGCTCAACATTGTCAAGGTGAACGGGAAAAATCGCTGAATGGCCTTGCGCGGACTGCAAAAAACGCCTCACAGGGTCCGCCCGGTCGTAATTGTAGCTGCCGCCGTCCACGACCAAGTCAATGTTCTTGTACCAGACTGTTATGCTGGACTCGTCGATATGTTTATGCACCGGCGTTGTCCAGCCGCATTTAAATGAAATATAAAAATCGTCTTTTTTTATAACCACAAAGTTTTCCTTCCGGAAATGCCGGGAACGGTTGATGCTGGGCAAACCCGGCTTGTATACCGGCGAATCCCCAATAGGCGGAACTGACCCGTCCGGCCTTATTAAACACGACAGGGCTTCGCCCGCCCTGGACATCGTCGTCTCGATATCCTCAACCAACTGCGGCGCGAGTCCATAATGTTTCATGTACCCAGCAACCGCTTTGAACAAGGTCATGTTGTACCAGTGGTACCCTATAGTATTCTCGTTGTTCATGCCTTCATCATCGAAGCTGGCATGCAGCAGCTTTTCCAGCCTGCCGGCCGCTTTCGCCAGCCAGACAGGGCCGTACCCTGTCTTTTCGAATAGAACCGCAAGGTGAAGAAGGCCAAAATCGGTCATTACCCCATGGTTATTCGGGTAGTGGTGATTATCGTCGGCCATCCACTCGCCGTGGTGAACCAGAAGGGTAATGATTTCATCCCTCAGGCTCCAGTCCGGCGGGAAAACCCTGAGGGCTTTTGTCAGCACGCAAACCCTATTGAAATATGAATGATCCGTGGAGGAAGGGAGCGTAAGCCGCTTATAATCCCCGCCAACAAATTCTATAAATTTTTCTATATATTTGCCGGCCTCCTCCCGGTATTCCTCAACCCCTGTCTTTTGATAGCCGGTCAGCAGCGTGCCTACCCACTCCAGGCTGAACAGGTATAAAATGTTTGAGTTGCTCTCGCTCGAAAACCCGGTCGACCATAGTCCTCTTTCAACCCTGTCAACCATTATTACCGTACCGGTTCGCAGTGCCAATTCCCCGTTCAATATTTTCTCCCAACCGCCTTTTAGCCAGGGCTCATAACAATAGTCCATAGTTCTAAGCGGCATGCTCATTTTGGACCCTCCCCATTCAACAGGTCGAGTTCTTTTTGTATCGTGTTTTCCAGACCGCACTGGCTCCTTACGCGCTTGGCAGCGCTGGCCGACAACCCGGCAAACAAATCCGGCTTCAGGTACAGCTCGGCTATGGCGTCCGCCAAACCTTGGAAATCTTCAGGCCCCGTCAACATGCCGCAGGTCCCATCCACAAACTCCGGGATGGCGGCAACATTATTGGTGACCGGAACAAGGCCGGAAGACATGGCTTCGTCCCTGGACACCCCCTGGGAATCCATGCGGGTGGGAACCAAAAAAATCCCGTACTCTTTATGAATAGCTGCAATCTCCTCCTGCCGCAGGAATCTTTTTTTCAAGGTCACATTTTTCAGCGGCTTGAGCGGCTCGGTAGTCTCTTCAAACAGAGGGCCGTCGCCGATCAACAGGAACTCCAACTCTTCAAAGAAGGGCCTTTGAGCCAATTCCAGGATCGCCCGCACCGACAGGTCGTTGGCATATTTATAACTGTGATAGGGCCTGATGCTCAGGATTTTGAGGCGTTGACCGGGGGGTTTGGGAACATAGCCGAACAGGTCCGTATTGATGTAATTGTGGATGACGCTGAAGCTCTCTTCAGGCAACCGGACACCCACGTCTTCAAACACCGATTCAGCAAAATGCCTGGACACAAATACAAAATGCAAATTTGAGGGCGGAGCCGCAAACAGTTTATGCCAGAAAGCGATCCGTTCGTCCGATGACTTCTTGGCCTTGGCCAGTTCCTCTTCGCTGCGGTAATTGTAGCTGCGCCTGTGCCAGGGCTGGATCTCGGCCCCGTGGACCCAGACAAGCACCCGGGGCCTCCCCGGCAGGTCCTGCAACACATCCCAAACCCGCGCGTCCAGGAAATGAACGCAAATGTTTTTGTAATCGTTCCTTGCCAAGGCTTCTCGCAAAGCCTCATGGTCTCCCTCGGCCACATCGATGCCTTCAAATTCTCGATACCTGGGGCCCATGCCGGGCGAAAAAGCAAAAACATCGACCCGTTTCCCCAGGTCCTTGTATCGCATAACCCGGGCATGGACAAAAGCATTCCGGTACAAATCCTGATAAGAAGGGTATACGTTGCTGACCACCAAGGTGTCGCTTCGGGCTATAAACGACAATGGAGCCCTAGCCTGGCGCCCGAATTCAATGCTTTTAACCCGGGCCCTGCCTTGCCCTTTAACCCTGAATCCCAACTTGACCCAATAAGACTGAGCGGGGATGTCCAACTCTTTATAACTCTGCATCAAGCAAAACGCAGGCGATATTTTTTTGCGTTCCTCGGTAAGAAAATTCATCGTCAGTTGCAGGTCAAGATTGCCCTGGGCATTGAAAAAGACCGGCAGCTTTTCGCCCGCCCGGATGCCGTCAAGCCTGATCGGCTGGCTGTTATACACGTACTCATGGCGTTCCCTGGTCAAGTAAGAACTAAACGTTAGCTCGTTGCCGTCCAGGTCCTGTTTAACAAGCCCGCTGGCTGATTTTTCCATGAGCGGATAAATATCGGGGGCTTTTATAACTGTAAGGTCCTGTTCCGCAGCGGATGTATTGGCAGTGACAGCTTCAGCCTTTTCCTGCAGCCCGGCCAGTTCGACCCCCTGATCTTCCAGCTCCAGGTCGTCAACCAGCCTATGTTCTGGCATCTCAGCGCCATCCCGGCAATAATTGAATTCATCAATACTAAGAAAGCGCCCTTCGCAAGCCAAAACCATATTTTCCGGCTCGCTGAAAAACAAATCGCAGCCTTCGCCGGCGTACTCCTCAACAGAAAAAATGCATGACCTCACATCCAGACCGTCCACATACCGGTACTGATTGCCGGGGTTAACCAAGGCCACCTCTCCGGGCGTGCTTTTGTCGCACCTATAATAAGTCCTCTTCCCAACCGCCGCCGCCCGGGCGAAACGTCTCGACAGGGCCAAATCAAATAGATAGAAAGGTCCATAATAGTCGCCAGGAGAAAAGTAAGCGACAAACCCTTCTTGAAACATATCTTTCAATTTTTTCCCTTTAATTTCTTTGGGCTTTAGTATAGTAATTCCCTGCTCTGTCAATTCCGTCGAAGACAGATCGAGCTTTCCGTCAGCCAATACCACCAGTTTTTTTTGCAAATAGCGCTGTTGCCGGTAACAATTGTAAACTGTGTGGAATTGGGCCGTAGTTTTAAGCCTGGAAACCACAGTAATTTTGGGCTCTGGAAAAAGGTAATCTTTCTTGTATATTTTCTTAATTATGTACCTCAGGCGCTCATAATAGGTGTGTTCAGACAATACTTTCCGCAATCCCAGCAAGCGGTATTTCCTTAAATAGACCGGATCTTCAAACCTGGCCAGCATTTTGCCCAGCATGCCTGCATCATCGGTGCATACTGTCAGCTCCCCTAGCAGGGTCTTAATCCCCCGGGAATAGTTGCTTATCACAACCGTATTGGACGCCAGCAGTTCAAATACCCGACGGGCAAACATGGTTTGGGACTGCTTTATGGAATTAAGGTTAAGGCCGAAAACATAGCCCTTGTAAGCCCTTTCTATCTCTTCCGTTTTCAAGTTGCCCAAAATATAGGGCTTATATTTTTCAGGGAAACAATATTGTTCCTCAACGTTTTTGCCAAAATTGCGGTCATAGATCACTAACTCTCCAAAAGACGGCACGACGCCAAATATGGTTTCAAAATCTCTTTGTCTTTCTTCATAGCGGTGGTAATAAGCGCCGGCAAAACAGAAAGCCTTTTGCCGTTCAAAGGTCTCCACAGGGTGATGAAATTGAGTTTCCGCCGCAAACGGCAATAAAAACACGTTTTCGTGCTGCAGGCGTGTCTTGTATTTTTCAATGCAGTCGATATCTGTGGTGAAAACGTAATCAAACAGGTGGGCGGTATTGATAAATGTATCGAAATGGGCCGGATCTTCCTTGTTCCAAAATACCGTTGGGATTTTATGCATTTTGCACCATTCCACTATATCCGCCAGTTCCTGGCTGACATAATTTACCTTCCGGAACCACTTCATGTCTATGCCCTGCCAGGCCGACTCCACAAACAAAATGTGCGGCTGAAAAGCGCTAATTTCTTGCAGCCAGTTTTCGGGAGTCAACTGCAGCAGTTGTCCCTGACGGCAAAAGCTGATATATGTAAATTCATCCAGAATGCACCCAATTTTAATTTCAGCTAATGAGCTTACCTCAAGTTCACCGGTTAACAGAAGGTTGTATTTCTTTTTAATATAGTTTAGATGTTTCTTGATTGACAATAGTTCTTCGTTTATTGAAACAAGATCCACGCTTCGATTTACCCTCTTTCTGGCCAGAATATTTTATACCCTTGAAAATCAATTTGTTGGATGGCCAATGGGGCCTTGCTCGGCTTTAAAAACATTCAGCACCCTTTTTCGCCAGCGCCAAAGGAACAAGGTCAATTGTCCAAGCTTGGAATTGCTCAATGACCCATATTTATTTCGGATGTCCGAATAATTTTTTATCAGTATGTCATTCTGCTTTTTCAACTGCTGATATTGATAATCTCTTTCCGCCTGAACCCTGTCCAGCAATNCNTACTGTTTCAGGACTTCTTCCGTTAATTTTACATTTGATTCAAATTTACTTATCAGTTCATTAAGGTCAGTCACAACCGACAACAATTCCTTCTCTCTTTGCAAGGCCATGCTTTTATTCAGCCCGAGCTCCTTTTCCAGCCTTTCCACCAGTGCGCGGGTTTCTTTTTCCCCTTCCTCATATCCAGCCACCCTCTCGGTCAGCGCTATATTTTGCAGGCGCTGTTCAGTCAGGTTGTCGCTCAATTTCTTATTCAACAATAAACTGTAAACAACATAGGATAAGACTTTATCCAGTTCAGCGCTTAAAACAGCAATGTCATTTTTGGCTTCCGCCAGTTCCTCCTCCAACTCACGAATGCGTTTCAGGCACTTGTCCATGATTTGCAAGTTTAAGATCGGCTCCGGACTGACGCCATATATTTCCAATGGCTGCGTCCTGCCTGTTTTTCGTGCCATCCGCTGCGAACCGGTCAGCATCGTAATTTTGTCATCCTTTGGCAACTTACAATCGCCCCTCGGACTAACGGAATTTGTTAACGCCATTTCAACCTCCCACCCGGCAATACGTTATGTTAAGCCGTCTTTATAATACCTTTTGAAACAGTGCATCCTTCAATGTTAAAGCAATAGTAGGCAGGTTTGGTGTCAATCAGGCTCCTGTTCCTGATGAATTGGTCGTGGGCCACGGTGACGACGAGGTAGTCGGACTGGGATACGGCCGCGCTCAGGTCCAGGTTTAAAAACGGCCCGACGGACTCTTTCTTGACATGCGGTTCACACGTCACGACCCTGTACCCGCGCGCCGCCAGGACGTGGGCAACCTCCAGGGCCGGGCTTTCCCGCAGGTCGTCGATGTTTTCTTTGTAAGCCAAGCCAAGGACGCCAATTGTCAGCTCCTTGTTCTGCTTGACCGCGCTCTCGACCTGGTCGATTATCCAGTGGGTCTTGTCCATATTGACCTCCCTGGCTGTTTTGATCAGCCTGGCCTCCCGGGGGAACTGCTCGACAATGAACCAGGGGTCCACCGGTATGCAGTGCCCGCCGACTCCGACGCCGGGATAGAGGATATTCACGCGGGGGTGCCTGTTGGCCAACCTGATCAGCTCGTAAACGTCGATGTTTAGCCCGTGGCAAAGCATCGAAAGCTCATTGGCAAAAGCGATGTTCACGTCCCGGTAGCTGTTCTCCACCAGCTTGCACATCTCGGCTACCAGTATGCTGGTGTAATGCAGTTTACCCCCCGTTACAACCCGGCTGTATATGTCTCCGACAATGCGCGCCGTTTCGGGGGAATCTGCCCCGATAATCCGGTCGTTGTTGGTGAGTTCGTATTTTATGCTCCCCGGAAGGATCCTTTCCGGGCAATGGGCAACGTCAAACTCGTCCCGGCCCAAACCCGCCCGTTCGGCCAGCAGTTCTTTGACCTTGTGGGTGGTGCCGGCCGGAATGGTGGACTCAATTACTACGACCTGCCGCGGCTTCAAAACCCGGGCCACGGCTTCAGCAGCGCTCAGAACATAGCTCAAATCCGCCGTGTGGCAGGGTTCGTTAACCGGCGTGGGAACAGCGATGAAATACATGTCGCTGGATTTCAGCGTGTCGGTAGGTATAAAGCTGCCGGTGTGCCGGACAACTTCAAAATCACGGTACAGGTCCTCCTCATGGATGGAAAATTTGCCCTGCCTCAGCCGTTCCAACAGCTCCCTGTTGATATCGTAGCCATACACCTTGAGCCCGGACCGCGCCAGCAGCACCGCCAGCGGGAGCCCCACGTACCCCAGTCCCACCACGCTGATTGTTTTGTATTGCATAATCTTTCTTCCTTTCCTCAAGTTCATTCGCGGGCCTTTTTCCCCGGAGCCCGCGCCCCTCTTATCGCTTCCAAGTATTTATTGCTCAGGCGGGAATAATCATGGTTTTCCAGCACATAGGCCCGCCCGCGTTCGCCCATGGCCTGCCTCTCCGCGCCGTCAAGCGCCAGCAGCTCTTTAACTGCTTGCGCCAAGGCGTGTTCGTCTTCGGCGGGAACCGTCTTCCCGCAGGCCGCCATATCAACGATAGTGGCGTATGGCGTATCTACGGCCAGAAGGACCGGTTTGCCGGCCAGCATGTAATCGAACACCTTGTTGCTGCTGACGCCGTAGCTGAAGCAGCTCAGTTTCCGGAACCCCGTGTAGCACAGGTCAAAGTGCTTCAGCAGCGCGCAAACCTGTTGCTTGTAAACCGGTTTGATAACCTTGGCGTTATCCAGCCCGCAGTGTTCAATCTCCTTCTGCAGGGCGCCTTCTTCGTCGCCTTGGCCGGCCAGGACAAAATATACCCTCTCGTCCTTCAGCAGGGCGGCGCACCGAACGAAATACTCCAGGGCGTAGGCCCGCCGCAGGCTGCCGGCATACCCCACCACCTGGCACCCGGCACCCCTGATCTTTTGAAAAAAGTTTTCGTAGCCGCTCCCGAGCCCTTCGCCATCGCCCTCCTGCGCCGGCGGCGATACCCCGTTGGCAATGTAAGCGTACCGTTCGGCATCCACGCCCCTATGGCCCATATAGTCATAGGCATGGGGGGCCACCGACACCACCAGGTCCGCCAGACGGTACCCCGCCCGTTCGGCCAGACCGATGGCCACAATAAACGGGTGAAAGCGCGAATAGTGCCCCAGCTCAATCGGCACCAGGGGCCACAGGTCCCTCACTTCAAAGACGAATTTCGCCTTCGCCTTTCTCGCCAATATGTACGCCGGGATGACGTCTAAGTGGTAGGTCGGCGAGGAAATCACCACCTCCGGGGAGGCATCGCCGATTATCCGGTCGCGGTACTGGAACAGTCCGCCCACAAACGCCAGGATATTCATTATCCGGCCCAATCCGTTCCCCTGGTATGCAGGGGTCTTGAGCCAGAGGTGCTTTATACCGTCAATGTCCTCAAGTTCGCAATCTGCTGCCGCCAGCGGGTTCTTGTAGCGGAGGTGGCTGTAGGAAGCGGCCACCACCGTGACCTCATGGCCCCGCTTCACCCACTCCCGGGCCAGGTAATAAGGCCGGAAGACCATCCCGTGATAAGGCGTCCCCGCATAATGGTTAATGATCAGAATATTCATCCGCTGGGCCCACTTCCCGGCAACGGCTCATTCACCAACCCCAGCCATAGGCCCATGACCGTCCACACCATAGTGCCCGTGCAAACCGTCAAATCGTTCGGGATCCCCTGAAACAGCATGGCCAGGCTAAAAGCTGCCAGCAGGCCCAAGGCTCCTGGCCGGCTCCTGTCCCCCCGGCCTAATATCCTTACAGTGCGCTTTACCAGTATAACCAGCATTGCCAGCAGGCACAGGAGGGCGGGCAGGCCGGCATCAAAGGCCACGCCCAGAAAATAGCTGTGAGGTTTGGTGATGATGTCGCCGTTGTACACGTTCGATATGCGGGCATAAGCCCTAAGGCTCTTATTCGGGAAATAGTAATACAGGGTATCTGCGCCATGGCCGATTAACGGCTGTTGCCCTATCAGCCTGATGGTCTCTTCCCAAATACCCAACCGGTTCAGCCCGGAGTTGCCGGTCGGTACCGGGAAACCGTAGTTGCTTGCGTACTGCTGCACAACCTTTTTTTGCGCCATGTTAATCGGCGTTTCGATGTCCAACACCTGCCGGGCACTGTTTCGCAGCGCGGGTTCCAGACAAACCAGCAGCACCAGCGCGGTGCCGGCCAGCGTCGCCACAGCGGCTGCGGCCTTGACCTGCCGGCGTTTTCCCCGGCGCCACGCCCCGGCTAAAAAACAGGCCACGACCGGCGCAGACACTGCCGCGGCGGTCAGGTACCCGCTTAAGGCGTGCGAATAACACAAACCTGCAGCCGTCAAAACAAGACCGACTAAATACAGCAACCTGGCTAATTTTGATTTCCCGGCGAGCAACCCGTGCAGGTACATGACAAAAGCCGCGCCCATAAACCCGCTGGAATAATTGGTATTCCCAAAAATACTCCTGATGTTCGAAAAATATGTTTCTACATAAACCTCGGCGCCCGCAGGCGCAACGAGCTGCCTGAACCAGTCCAGGCCGCCCAGGTTGTGCTGGTGCCGCGCCAGCGCCAGCACAGCGAAATCAGCCACAGCTACCAGGCTCAACGAACCAACCACCCAGGCGGAAAACCGGGCGGGCAGCCTGATGTTCGAGGCGATGAAAAACAGCGCGCTGAAGCAGATCGCGTTCATAAAGCCCTGGTGAAAGCCGTCAAAGCCAAACATGGTGTTATACCAATAAGGCGAAAGGACACTGGATAAAAGCAGCAGCGCCAGCATCGCCAGCACGAGGAGGTGTTCGGCTGACACCAGCGGCTTGAAACCGGTCCCTAAGACCTTGCAGCTAAAAGCTATCACCGCAAGCAGCGTAAGGCCGAACAGCACTTTCAGCCGGAAAATGGTATACAGGTCGTAGTGCACGCCGGTGTATGCGTCAGACCGCAGGCTGGGGACCAGGGTAAAAAAGAAGTGGCTTTCCAGCCGCAAGGCCAGCGGGACTGCAACAACCGCGCCCATCAGGACCGCAAAAATGATGCGGTCAATTTTTTCTGCTTGAAGCCCCTGTTTCATTCCTGATCTCCATCGCCAGCTTTTTTAGCTGGGCATTCCTCAATTCTTTCGGCGAAACCAGCAGCGCAGTTTCCATTGCTTTCAGCGCTTCGGTCCTGTGTCCCGCGGCGTACAGCGCCAGGGAATAGTAATACAGGAAATCATAGGACCGCAGCAGCAGCGGGTTTATCGCCCTGGCTTGTTCCAGCATCCGGACCGAACCGTCGTAATCTTTCCGTTCAAAGCAAGCCCTGCCTCTTAAATACCAAATTACGTCGCTCCAGCCGTATGTGGCTTCCGGATAGAAAGCGTCCAGCAGTTTAAGGGCCTCCTCGCCTTGTTGGGCGGCAATCTTTTCCTGGATGGCCAAAAATGTTTGGGCTTCCTCCAGCAGGTGGACCCTCTCGCTCCTGCGGGCGCAGTAAAAACCGACACAAAAGACAGCCAGGCAGATCACCAGCAGTATGTATGCCGGCCGGCCGAGGCGCACTTTGTCCTGCAAGCCCAACATACTATTTGATGGTGACCACGCCGCCGGCATAATCTACCTGGTTGCCAAAGGCTTCAGTTATAAACCTCAGGGGCACAAAAGTCCTGTCGGCAAAGAGCGTGGCCGACGTCTCCAGGGTGATTGCCTTGCCGTCAACCAGCACGGTATTGGAATTGATGTTGAACACTATTGTCTTCAGCCCCTGCTGAATGGTTATTTGCTGTTTGGCCCCGTCATACGCGATGGATGCTCCCAGCAGGGCCGCCAAGGTCCGCGCGGGGATCATGGTAATGCCTTGGGGGTTGACGAACGGCTGCACGTCATTGACAATCCTTACCGGCTTGCCGCCGACCACAAGCCCCACCGGGGTGGTGCCGGGCGGGTTTTTTGTCTCCGGAGTGTAAGAGGTGGTCACGATGACCTCTTTCTCCGTTACTTCCACGTTTACCCCGGTCTGGTCCCTTAGCTCAGCGGGAGCCCTGCCGCCGTCGGTTGTAGCGTAGCCCAAGGCCGCAACCGCTCCGGCCAGCATCAGCACCGAGCACACCGCCGCCGCCAAAAAAAGTTTCCTGCGCATAGATACAATACCTCCATTTGTTGATTTCATATGCCCCGACCAAATTCAGCCCACTTACCGATAATGCGGCAACCCCGGTCTCTTCCTCCGGCCGCGGCTGCCGGCACAAAACAAACCGGCCGCAAGCCCCTCTCCAACCAAAGGCGTACGCGGCCGGTTGCACAACTTGCTCCGCATGGTTTCAGTGCCCAGAATACCAACCATGGTTCATAGCATCCGCAGGTTGCCAGTATATACCATTTATTGCCAGGACAAATTGTTTGTACCCATTATTTTACCTGGATAGCAAATATTTTTCAATATTTTTTTACTCTTCATGCAATAAATTAATTTTTGACATTCTTTTCCACGAGTAATAGCCGCGGCGGGACTGAATATATTTTACCAGGCGCAGCATCGCTTTTGGCCACTAGGCTGCGCGGAGGTCCACATGCCAATTCAAAGAAATTTTTCAGCCGCCTTGGCTCTGGCGTTCGTCCTGAGCCTTGCCGGCGGCTGCAGCACGGGCTTCGATGAACGGGGCTACAATGACAGGGATTATGCTTTGCACGTGGCCGAATCCCGCCACTCGCTGTTGAACCTGCCGGTCTACCTGGCGCTTGAGGCCGGCTTTTTCCGGGAGGAAGGGCTGGCTGTCGGGATAACCGCTGCCCGGTCGCCGGAAAAGGCGCTGCGGCAACTGCTATCCGGATCGGCCCAGCTTGCGCTGCTAAGCCCGGAGGCACCGCTTTACCATTTTCAGCAAGGAAACAAGCCGCCGGTGGTTTACCTGGCCCAGACTTCGCGCCAAATTGGCCACTATCTGGTCGCCAGGGACGGCGGCAGCCCTTTTTCCTGGCAGGCCCTCAAAGGCAAAGTGGTAATCGGCGCCCCGGCCGGGGATGTCCAGCAGGTGGTGTTCGAATACCTGCTGAAAAAAAACAGCTTGCGGCCGCATCTCGACATCCATTTAATCCAGAACCTGCCCGGCGAGCTCAGCCTGGGAGCCTTTCAGGCCGGTACCGGCCATTTCCTGCTCGCTGCTGAGCCAACGGCAGCCAAGGCTGAAATAGAGCACGGCTTCCGGGCCGTAGCATCTCTCGACGCTCTGGCCGGCCCCCTGGTTACCGGTACTGTGATTACCAATCATGATTTCTATGAAAAAGAGCGCGATGCCTGCGCCAGGTTCGTCAGGGCCGTTGACCTGGCGCTGCAGTGGCTGGATGACCGCTCGCCGGAAGAAATCGTCTCCGTAATAAAAAAAGAATTCCCGCAGGAAGATGAAAAAGTCCTGCTGCGGGCTGTAAGCCGGTACAAAAACCTGGGCCTGTGGCCGGTTTCAGCGGCCGTCGACCGGGAAGGCCTGGACAACCTGCAGTCCATCATGCTGGAAAGGAAAGAACTTAACGAACGGATTGATGTTGATAAGCTGATCGCCCCCACAGGCCGTAAATCCATTTCCGCCACCGGTAGCAATTAATCCTGACCAGCCTTCTGTTAACAACAAGAGGGAACCTGACCGGTTTCCCCACCTCCTTGGCGTAGCGGCAGGCAAACCTCGTCACTGCCGGGGCGGCGAACTCCCCCGTGCCCCTGATCGCGCTTTCGAACAGCAGGGCCGCGGTTTCTTCCGCCGGGCAGTATATATCCCGGCCCGCCCTGGAATAGTACTCGTTGAAGTCCAACTTGAACCCCAGGTTTTCTTCCAGTTGCCGCCACCGTTCTGTATGGCCGGATAAATAGTACTTCGGCATCAGGCGGCAAATGTCGCCAATCATCCGGTCCAGGCGCGCCTTGACCGCCGCTTCCCCAAATAGGAGGCGGCAGGCGTCTATGCCAGGGTCGTAAAGGCGGTATGCGTTGGCCGGGGAGGTCCGGGCCGCGAATACATGGCCCAAATAGATTTCTACAAAGCCTAAGCCCCGTTCGTAATCCAGCCCGGCCTTCTCCAGGACGCTTGTCACGTGCTCCGCAAACGAAGCCAGGTTCTGCGACGAACCGAAGACTCGCACCAACGGGCGCCCCCTTCTGCAGAACGATGCTTTCACTACGCCCAATATTTTATGTCTTGTATCTGCGTTTTGTCAAATAAATTTTCCATAACAACACATTTAGCAACCGCCGGCATTGAAGGCCTGTTCTTTGCACCCTGCAAAGCTATAATAAAATTGTAAGGAAGGGGGAAAATCCAGTGAATTTTGGCAATAGATTGAAGCTGTTGCGCCAAGAGAAAGGAATGACGCAGGCGCAGGTGGCAGCGAGCTTTAACTTGGCCGAATCCACAGTTTCGCTGTATGAGTTGGGCCGCAGGACCCCCGATTATGAGATGTTGCTCAAGTTCGCCAAGTTTTTCAACGTGAGCGTTGATTACCTGCTGGGAAACGCCGAAGAAAGACGGCCTTCAGTCATTTTCCGCGAAGACGGCGAGCAGTATGACCCGGAAAACAAAGACGCCCGCGCTCCCGCCAAACTGCCGATCGTCACCGCTGTCAAGGCCGGTCCACGTGGGGTCGTGTTTGAAAAGGAATCCGAGACGGAATGGGTCTCCGGCATAGATGTCAGCGACGGCAACTTTTTCTGGCTGAAAGCCAAGGACGATGCCATGAGCGGTCACGGCATCCTGCCGGGCGATTTTGTCCTGATCAGGGAGCAGTCGGACCTGGAATACGGCGAAATGGGACTGATCTTGATCCCCGGCGAGGGGGGCTGCATCCGCCGGTATTATAAAAATAAAGACAGCATCGTGCTGCTGCCTTCCAACCCGTACGCTCCTCCCCATATTTTCACGGGCAAAAATCGCGCCGGGATAAGGGTTGTAGGAAAGGTGGTCCAAATCAGGCGGAATTACCAGACCGACCCTGCTCAATAACATTTAACAGCGTTCATAATCCCTGATTAATCCACCCAGGATTTCAATCCCGCGTTCGATCCGGGCCGGGTCGCTGCCAGAAAAACTCAGCCGCAGCGAATCCCGGCCCCCTTGTCGGGTAAAAAACGCCTCTCCCGGGACATAGGCCACCCCACGCCGGATCGCTTCCGGCAAAGCCGCGCCGCTATCGAACGGGCCCGTCACCTGCACCCAGACGAAAAAACCGCCCCGCGGCCTCGTCCATTTCGCCAGGCCGGACAAATGCCTGTTCAGTGCTGACAGCATGGCGTCGCGCTTTTTCAGGTACCCGGTGCGGATGCTTTCCAGATGGCGTTCGAACCGGCCCCGGCCCAGGAACTCGCAGACGATCCGCTGGGAGAGGCCGGAGGTGTGTACATCCAGCACCTGTTTGACTACCGCCGCTTTAGCCCTGGCTTCCCGGTCGGCGGCCAGGTAACCGACCCGCAGGCCGGGTGAAATTGTCTTGGAAAAGCTGCCCAGGTAAACGACCCGGCCGTTACGGTCCATGGATTTTATCGCCGGTGGGGCTTCTCCCTCGTAGCACAGGTCCCCGTATGCGTCGTCCTCGATGATGTGCAAGCCGTGTTTTTCAGCCAGGCCGAGCAGCTCCTCCCGGCGTTTGGCGTTCAGGGTGACGCCGGTCGGGTTTTGAAAAGAGGCCACGGTGTAAACGAACTTCGGTTTGGGGCGGCAGACGGCCAGAGTTTTTTCCAGTACCCCCACCAGCATCCCCTCTCCGTCGCAGGGTATGGGCAACAGCCGTACCCGGTACGAATTGAAGGTCTGCAGGGCCGTCAGGTACGTCGGCTCCTCTACCGCCACCAAGTCCCCTTCCTCCAGGCACAATTTGCCCAGCAAATCAAGGGCCTGTTGCGACCCGGAAGTGATCAGGATTTCTTCCGGCGCGGCAGTTATTTTTTTGCGCCTTTGCAGCCAATCTGAGACGTTTTCCAGCAGGGGTCCGTAACCGGCGACCGGCCCGTACTGCAGCACCGCCGGGCCGTCTTTGGCCAGGACCTCACCGGCCAGTATTTCCAGATCTCTGGCCGGCAGGCTGTCGTCGGCAGGGAAACCGCCAGCCAGGGAAATGACTCCCGGCAGTTCAAGCATTTTGAAGATCTCGCGCGCTGCCGGATTTTCCATTCTTTCGAACCGCTCCGACGGTATTAAGGCCACCCGCCGTCACTCCATTCCTTTTTGTTCCCGAATGTCACATCCGCCGTCAAATTCAAGCAGGACAAGGCTGTGGATCGTGTCATGGTTGTCCACCCGGCCTATGGTGCCGCTCCCGTACAGCAGTATTCTATCCCCTGGAACCAGGCCCTCTTGCCGCATGGCGTCAGTATAGTTCATGATCGTGTCGACATCGGCCAGGTGCCCCCTTGACAGGTTGTTTAAAAACAGCTTATCCATTCTGATTCCCGACAGCCTGGAAAACATGAAATACCCGTGGCGGTTGATATTCAGGGGGATTAACATCCGGATGCCCTCCGGACCCAGTTCCTTTTTTTCCAGAAAGGCGCGAGCGAACTCCGCTCCTTTCTTGATGGTCCCGGACAGGCCGAAAGAATCGGCCTTGTCCGGCAGCCCATAGTACCGTTGGTAGCTGAACCTGCCGTCGCAAAGCGAAGCGGACCCGGCCAGCCTGGCCTGGTAGCCGCTTTTGCCTATTATCATCAGGCCAGCCCCGTCGCCCAGGATGCTCGTTCCCAAAAACCTTTCCTTCTCAGCGAACCCGTACACAATGGACAGGACCATGACGTTTTCCGCCTTGCCGCTGTCGATCAACGCCCCGGCCAACTCAATCCCTTGCAATACTGATATGCACTGCTGCTGGCCAAGGACCAGGGAGGCGTTGTCCAGCCCGTATTTGGCCTGCAGCAGGTACGGTATGCAGACGCTGCCCCGCAGCAGGTTGTACGAAGACGTATAGATCAGGTACTGTATATCTTCCGGTTTGATGACGCCGGCCGCCAAGCAGCCGTCCAAAAGCTGGCCGAGCATCTCCGCCTGGTCTTTCCGGCGTTCGACCGGCACCCTTGCCAGCCCGTTCTGGTTGACGAAAAAGTGGTAAACCTCATCCCTGTCAACCCGCGGGTCTTCAATCTGTTCCAGTATTTTCGCTACCTCCAGGGTATCTTCCGGGAGGTAATAATCGGCATAGGTTATACCGCTCATCGCCACACCTCTTCATTCCAGCCCGGCAGTCCGCCGGTAACGCGCAGCCAGGGCGCGCCGATCGGCTTTGCCGGAAGCGTTTTTGGGTATTTCTGCGCCCGACAGGAAAACAAGCCGGTCGGGCAGCATATACGCCGGGAGTTTTTGCCGCAGCCAGGAAACCAGGTCTTCCGCCGTCGGCTGCCGGCCCTCCCGGCAAACTACGAAGGCTTGGAGGCGGGCATTGAACAGGCCGTCCTCATCGGCCAGAACAATGGCGTCCATGATGTTTCCATGGGCCAGCAGGGCCTGTTCCACCTCCGACAGGTATACCAGGTGGCCCCCCACCTTGACGGCGTCGTCCTTCCTTCCAACAAAAACATAATTGCCGTCTTCATCAACCGTCACATAGTCACCCGTCCGGTACACCTTTTCCCCCGGCCGGGCCGGGATTTCCACCAGCACTTCCCTGGTCCTGGCCGGGTCCCCGCAATAACCTTTCATGACCTGGACGCCGCCGATGTAAAGCTCGCCGATCTCGCCGGGCTTGACCTGCCGGCCGTCCTCGTCCAGGGCCCAGACCTGCACGCCGGGCAGCGGTTTGCCGATGGGCAGAAAGCCTCCGGCACCCGGTGGCACCCGGTCGAAGATGTATAAAGTGGCGGAATGGGTGGTTTCCGTTGGCCCATAACCATGAATAAACCTCAGTTGCGGCAACAGCCGCTTGAGTTCCCTGATCACCTCCGTCGGGCACGGCTCGGCCCCGTACCAGATGGTCCTCAGGCTGTCGAGGCTGTAGCGGCGGAGGTTCGAAAAACGGCTGACCAGCAGCTTCAACACGGACGAGACCATCAGCGTGTCGGTGATCCTCTCCTGGTCGAGCACATTTAACAGTTCATTGGGCCAGACAAATTTCTTCATCAGGAAGACCGTCCCGCCCGCCTTCAGCGTGCAAAACAGGTCAACCAGGGAGGCGTCAAAATACAGGGGGCTTACATTCAAAAACCGCGTGTCTTGCGAATAGCCTACCAGGTCGGTGGCCGTCCGGATAAAGGCCGCCGCACTTTTGTGGCTGATCATTACCCCCTTGGGCCTGCCGGTTGATCCCGAGGTGTAGATGACGTAAGCGGTGTCTTTATCGCTCCTGCCGGGCAGCCGTCCGTTCGGGATCCTCTTGCCGCCATACCCGAAGCTGTAGCAGGCGTAGTCTTCGTCGTATCTGCCCACCAGCAATACGCCGGCAGCGGGCAAAATCCCGCTCAGCCGGTCCAGGCCGCCGGAGTCGGTGATCACAAACTGCGGCCGGCAGCTCGAAACAATGCAGTCAAGCCTGGCGGGAGGAATGGCATAGTCTACGGGCACATAGGCTGCCCCGCTTTTCAGCACCCCGAAAATGCCGACCACGGCTTCCAGTGATTTTTCCAGCATGATGAGGACATGGTCATTGGGGGACACGCCGTTTTGGCGAAGCAATAAGGCCAGCCGGCCGCTGCATACGCATAAATCCTTGTAGCTCAGCTCCCTGTCCCCCTCGGCGACGGCCGCCTTGGCCCAGTCTTCTTTGCCGTCCAGGACCTGCTCCAGGTATTTCACGGTTGGTCTTTTCCCTCCGTTCCCGCCAGCAGCACGAACCGCAGGTACCCTATCTTCACGCCGCCCGTTTGCTGGAAGACATGCAGGGCCGCTCTCGTCCCGGTTTTAATCTTTTCTGGGTTACTGATAATGATCCTGGCCGGGATCAGGTCCCGCGGGCTGGCTTTGATGGGGGAGACGTCAAGCCGCCTGCCGTCCGCTCCGGTGCGCACAGCCGCGCCGCTGTCCATGATCTCCACCCGGACATCGCAAGCTCCGATGTTTTCCAGTTCAACGGTGACGACAGAGTAATGGCCGCCGGCCAGGGGATTGTTGATAAAGAAGCTGCACTCGTTACGGGCGCTCACATTGATCCGGCAGCTGTTCAAACGGTGGACGGCAGGATTGTAGACCAGCCGCCCGTACAGTTCGTACAGGCTGCCGAACACGTGCGGCAGGCCGCCATGTTCCCCTTCCACCAGGCAGACCGTCTGCCCGGCCCGGTGGTTTCCCATATCCACCGGACCGCAGACGTTGAAGGAAAACGGTTCCAATTCCGGTGTCACCACCCTGGCCGTCCATTCCCAGAAGGCTGGCAAGACCAACGGCGCGAGCGGGGCCGAATAGGCCTGGAAGATGTGCCGTTTTTTCCCGGCGGTGTTATTCTGAACCCTCAGATACAAATACCTGTTCTCCGGCCCCCAGGGATCGGAGAGGTCGTCGCGGTGCTTAAAGTTGACGCCCATGCTTTCCCGGGCAGCCGCGCACCTTTCGTTTTTAAGGATGATGTCGGGCGTGCAGCAGTCCTTTTCTGTCGGTCCGCGGTTGAACCTCTTTTCAGCCAGGCTGTTTCTCAGGACAAGCCGGCCTTCCCTTTCCAGGTAATCGCTTATACCGCCGGCGGTTAAAAACCCGAACCCGGCGGCCTTATTCCAGCCGAGCGAGTCCGCCCTGTGACCCATGAAGCTCGCCCCCGCGGTCACATCGAGCGCAGAGTTTTGCAGGACGTGCTTGAGGTCCTTTTTCCTCAGAGCAGGCCGCATCTGCAGCACCAGGGCCGCCAGACCGGAAACATACGCCGCGGCGGCAGAGGTGCCGCTCGAAACCAGCCAGCCGTCATCAGTACCGGTCCCGTCCCTGGTCCCGTTATTCCGGTCAAAAACGCTGCCGGGCTGCGTAGGGAACAGGATCAGCTGGGCTTTGGGCATCCGGCCGCACG
>Ga0067045_1028526_pt1 | contig 31748 bp, 19 predicted proteins | sample TerdegcTABiofilm_FD_59184 | JGI IMG/M metagenome (GOLD analysis project Ga0067045, IMG submission 59184) | Combined Assembly of (Gp0054472, Gp0054536) Wastewater bioreactor microbial communities from Singapore -Terephthalate degrading...
TGCTAACCCCTGGATTATTCTGAAAAAAACAAAGTAAAATTTCTTTATTTTAGAGCCCAAGTTAAAATTTGAATATTTAACCCAAAAGCCCTCCAAAATCAGATGGCTTTTTAAGTGGTAACTAAATAGCTAGCTTATTCTTCCTTTTTCAGCAGGATGACGACATGTTTTTTGTTGGAGGAGTCCCGTTTTACGCCTACTCCCAGGATCTGGAAATCCCCGGCGTTGGCGGTAAGATAGGGGATGATCTCCTTTTCCAGGTAGGATGTGAACAGATCGTAAGTCCAGTATTGATCCAGCAGAAAGACCATCTGGATCTGGTTGGCGTTGGTTTCGGGCTGAGATTTTGCCAGAGTGGCGGCTCTTGCCCGCAGTTGGCTTCCCTGATCGGCGGTTAGTTTATTTCCCATCTTTTTTTGCATATAAGAGGTCAGGTCGGTTTCCCAGTCGGTCAGGAACTCCCCTTCCTTTATATCCTTTACGGCCATATTGGTATAGTCAATAAAGGGAACCGGCAGACCCGCATGGGGATAAATATCGTCCAGTTTGCGTTCGGGACTGTCCTGCACTTTGACTTCGGGATTGTCAGTGGCTTTGGGGTTTCCCGATTGAACCGCACTGCCGCCGGAGGGTTGAGTAGCGGTTCCTGTGGTGTTTGCGGTTCCTCCTGAAGAAGTTCCGCTTGGGTTGTCCGTCAGAACCACTGTGGGTTCCTTTACGGCGATGCCCTGGTTATCCAGCCAGGCGACGGTATTTTTGTAGCGATCCGAGGGTTTGGGATGAGAGGGAAATATGCCCAGACCGGGATGTTTTTGCTCCATTTCCTCAAACATTTTGAAAACCACCAGAGCTCCGTTGGGATCATAGTTAGCCCGTTTCATGAGATCGTAGGCGCAGTGATCCGCCTCGGTCTCACATTCGCGGGAATAACCGGAAGTTATGATTCCATGAGCGATTCCTGCCGCCAGTTGAACCCACTGATCGCTTTTTCGAACCAGAATCCCGATGGCTATGCCGGTTCCCACCGCGTTACCGATCTTCTTGTCGGCATGTTGTTTTTCGATGTGGGAAATTTCATGAGCCGCCACAAAAGCCAGAGCGGAAAGATCGTCGTCGGGCAGAGCGTCCAGAAGTCCGCTATAGAAGACCACCTGTCCGTTGGGAAGGGCATAGGCGTTGATTTTTTTGCTATGAACCACACTTACCCGATATTTTATATCTTTTCTTGTCGTGTAGGGAAGGAGGGAGTTGAATACCTTAGATACCTTCTCCTCATCGGAAAGTTTCTCCACGGGTCCTTCTTCTTTGGTGATTTCCGACAGCATATCCTTGGAGACCTGCTCCCGTTGCTCGTTGGTTACCTGAGCAAAGGAAGGATAGTAAAGGAGAGAAAAAAGGAAAACGAATATCAAAGAAGATAAAACAGTGATTTTAAACCGCTTTTGCATATTACCACCCCAATCAGATTATTTCAGCAATTGTTGAAGATCCGGATCTTCCAGATAGGGTTTGAACTCCTCATCCTCCAGTATGCCTTGTTTGAGTTTTGGTGAGAGTTCCAGGGCTTTTTTCAGATTCTTGATCATCTCCTCCTTTTCCTTCGCCAGGGCGTGAATTACGGCAAAATTGTAGTAAAGGAAAGAAGATTGGGGAGACAGAGAAATCGCTCTTTGCATGGTCTCCTTCGCCTGTTCGAATTCCCTCCTGTAGGCATAGCAGAGAGCCAGATTGGAGAGATAATTTATATCTTTTGGAGAATAGTTTACTGCCTGAATATAAGCTTCCTTTGCTTCTTCGAACCTCTTCTGTTCAATATATAAAACTCCCAGATAATGATAGGATACCCCCCTGGTGGGATCGGTTTTTATAGCGGATTTAATCGAATTTTCCGCCAATTTCCACTTTTTCTGCAACATGAGGGCGTATCCCAGATTCAGATAGTTGGTATAATCCCCGGGATCCTGCTGAACAACGAGAGCAAAGTAGATCTCCGCCTTATGGGGTTCTCCCATGGAGAGGTAGAGAAGCCCCAATCTTCTGCAAGCATCGCTGTTGTCCTTCATACGGGAGACCACCTTTTCCATAACCTCCGCCGCTTTTTCCGGTTGCTGGGTTCTCTCGTAATAAACCGCCAGCAAGTATTCGGTCTGATAATCATCGGGATCTTTTGCCAGTATAAGATCAATATGTTCTTTTGCGGATATATATTTAGCCTGATAAAGGAGAGACTGAATCAGTAATCGTCGGGCGTTCAGATTTTTCGGATCTGCTTTCAGTGTCTTTAAAAAGTTTATTTCAGCCTCTTTATATTTGTCATCCATAAAATAAGAAAGAGATAAATTATATAACAGATCGGGGTTATCAGGAAATTTATCCAGAGCCGAAGATAATATATCTATAGCCTCACTAAATTTTTTTGAATTTATATATATTACTCCAATATTATTATAAGCGGATAAAAAGTAAGGATCCACACTGATGGTCTTTCTGAAATAATCCAGTGCCAGGGCGGATTCCCCTATATTGAGGTGAAGAACCCCCCGATTATAAAGGATAAGAGGCTGATCGGGGAAGGAGGTTTCCAGTTGTGCCAGGAGTTTTTGAGCGGAATCGGTATCAAGAAGTGCCATTAAACAGATAGCCTGATTTATGCCCGCCTGATAAAAACCCGGATTTTTCTTATATGCTTTCTCGAAATTTTTTAATGCCTTTTCATAATTCCCCTCTTCCAGATATATCAGTCCCAGATTATAAAGAGCCTCCACATAGTCATAATTATATAATATAGCCTTCTCAAAATTTTCTTTTGCTTTCTGTTTATCTCCTTTGAAATAATATGTAATGCCAAGATTATTAAAAGAGGGATAATATTTATTGTCAATACTGAGAGCCTTTTCCAGATAAGCAATAGAGGAATCCATTTCTCCCTTCTTGCGGGCGATAACCCCAAGATCGTTATAAACCTCCTTGTAATCCCCCCTCTCGCATATCAGAAGAAGTTTCTTTCTTGCCGATTCCCAGTTTCCCTGACGAAGGAATATAGAGGCGATATTGTAAGTATATATAACTTCATCGGGATTTTCATTTTCTAAAATAATGAATTCCGACATGGCATCATCCCACAAGAGGAGTTTGAAGAAGAGGACTGCCAGATTATACCGGGCTATCGTGTTATGAGGCTCCTTCTCCAGAATCAGTTTATAATTTTGTATTGCCGAAGGGGGATCTCCTGCCAGTTCCAGGGAATAGGACAGATTATATAATAAAAGAATATTGTTTTTATTTTCATCTTCATTCAGGGCTTTCTTATAGAGATCAACAGCCTCGGAGATCCTTTGCCTCGATAACAAAAAGAGAGCATAATTATTTATTCCATCTACAAATTGTTTATTTTTTGTCAGTAATTCCAGATAAACTTTTTCCGCCTCTGAATATTTGCCGCTAAGAGTCAAAATCCGGGCTTTTAAAATATATGCGGATAAAAAGTCAGGATCACCGTCTATTATATTATTTATTGACTTTAAGGGAGTTGAGGAATCTTCTATATTCGGGTTTTTCCCTGCAATGGATTCCGTTATTTCAATATATTTTTTCCCTTTGTCAGGACTTTTATAACGGATATATTTCAGATTTTCCTCCGTGTTTTGTATGAAGGGAAATCCGCTCATATCTTTATCCAATCCTGATAAAAAACGTGATAACGGTTCGAATTCCCCCATCCCGCCCGCAGGCGAAAAAGGGATACACTTTCTGAACATAATTGATTGATCATTATTTACAACACAAAAAACAATCTTATCCTTATATATATAGCCTCCTATTATATAATCCAAATAGTAATTTTTTATCTTTTTATTTATATTATTCTTTATCTCCTGTTGATCTTCGTTTTTGCTATTAATACTATCTGTATTGGAATTGTCCTTGCTGTCGAAGGGTTTATCGCTGAAATCCCATAAGGAGTAGAAATCTTCCTCCAGTGCCGGAGGGGGAGATACCGACAAAAATCCCCTTTGTTGATTGAAAAACAGATTCAGCCTCTCGGGATACAACTTTGTAACCCACTCCTCATCTCCCATAAAGGGAAGAACCGCGATCCTGATCACCCGCTCCTTTTGCACGACAGGAAGAGTCTCTCTTTTATCACCCGCAGAAGAGGACGGAGTATTTTCCATATTACCTCCTGAAGGAGAAGAGGAGGGATTTCCCTCGTTTTCTGCAATGGGGGAGTGCTGAAAATTCCCCCGGTTCACCTCCACCGGATAAGACAAAGAAGTTTTATTTTCAACACTATAAATTTCCCCCTCTTTCCGGACGGAGGATGGCAGAAACGGCGAATCTTTGTCGGCGTAAGATAATCCACAAAGAGATAAAAATAAATGAAGTAAAATTAACAACCGACAAGAAAAGAAAAAGAATGAATCGAAGGACACCCTTTTATCCGGGAAAAACATGATGTTCATCTCCTTTATTGTTAAGGAATAAAAATCAGGCCGATTGGAATTGTAATATTTTCTAAAGGTTTTTTGCAAATATTCAATCAATCTGTCTCCATTCCTCTGATAGTAAGGCGCTTCATTTCGAAACAAAGCCTGTCCTGAACTGGTTTCAGGATTCAGGATGACGGGTTCATGCCGGTTTCCTCGAATTTGAGCGTAACTCCTGATTTTGATTTCAATCCGGTATAAGATAGAACCGACTCACAACCAGACTCCGGAAAGCCTCATACAGAAGGCTCCCTTACAGGGAATTACGGATTGAACAGGGTTTGCCAGAGTTGGTGAAAGACTCCCTTTTGTCGGATCAGATGGTCAAAGGTTCCCGTTTCGACTATTTCCCCTGCTTTCAGCACCACGATGTTATCGTAGTCCTTGATGGTGTCCAGTCGGTGGGCGATGGTGATGACGGTCTTGTCCCGGAAGCGTTTGTTGAGCATGTCGCTGATTTTCTGCTGCGAGGCGTTATCCAGGGCGGAAGTAGCCTCATCCAGAATCAGGATATGGGGTTTTTTCAGAAGAGCCCGGCATATGGCCACTTTCTGCCCCTGTCCGCCGGAGAGTCGGGAGCCTCTTTCGCCTATGTCCATTAAAAGTCCCAGGGTAATAATTTCGTCTTCCAGTTGAACCTCATTGACCACTTCCCGGATCACCTGGGCGATCTTCTCCTCTCCCCGGTGTTCCAGGGTGTTAATCTTGCCCATGATGAGGTTATCCCGAATGGTTGCTCCATCGATATAGTTATCTTTGTCATAGAAGACGATCTTTTCTTTCATTTGGGGGGAGAGGTTGTCCCTGAATATTTTCCTTGCCAGAAGTACCTTCTCTTTAAAAGAGTCGTCGATATACAGATCGATTCCTGTGGGGATACTGTATTCGAATCCCGTGCGGAATATCTTGTCGATTTCCCGGGAAGACAGTTCTTTTTCTCCGCCGGTCATCTGCCTCAGTTCCAGTTTTTCTCCTAGCTCGGATATATAAAGCAGTTCATCCCTGGTCATACTCAATTTGCGGAAGAGGGGGGAATTTTCGCTTCTGACCCGTTTAAACAGCCGGGATATTTCCACAATGGTTGAAGATCCGATCTCATATATTTGAAGGTATATTCCGGCTTTTTCGCAGGCAGGTTTCAGGTCTTTCATCAGTTCTTCCCAGGCTTTTTTGTCGGTAAGGAAAGGCTCGGCGGAGGTGAAGATAATATTTTCAATAATAGTGCAATAATCCATAAAGCGATTCTGATCAAAAAATTCCACCAATCCCTCGTATTTGCCCGCGACCTTTTCCTGGAATTTCTTTCTCCCTTTCAGGATCTCGGTGCGGATAGCCTGGGGGTCCTGAATCCTGAAAACGCTCTCCCGATGTTTCAGGGCTTCCATCAGGGTAACGCTGCGTAATCCGAAGTTGAAAACATCCTCATAGAGTCCCGCGTCTTTTATTATTTCCAGCACTTCCTCCTGCAACTGCTGTGGCGACTTGATCCCCGCCGATTCCAGATCCAGACAGGGAACGGCGATTTCCGGCGTACATGTTCCGCCCGTCATGAGGCTGTAGAGGATATTATCCACCAGGGTTCCGCCGAAAAGGACGGGATTGTTGGTTTTCGCCTGGGAAACGTATCCGATATTTTTTCTTATGGATTTTAAACTTATATTATACAAAGGTTCCTGCTGGATCTTTATATCTCCCGCCGACAGTCTTATCATGCGGTTGATGAGGAGGGACAGGGTGGATTTTCCGCATCCTGCCGGTCCCACCAGAGCCACGTGTTCTCCTTTTTTTATGGTGATGTTGATATTTTTGAGAATTTTTCTGTTGGCTTCAAAACCGAAGGAACCGTTCTGTACGCTGATGTCTCCCGTCATCGGCTCCATATCCCGGACTTTTTCCCCGTCGGTCATTTCGGGAGGAATGTTGAGATAATCGGAGATCATGTCAAATTTCACCAGAGCCTCCTGATACTTCTGGGAGAAATCTATGAGGGCGTTGATGGGAGAAATGATATTCCCCAGAGCCCGGATCATGATGAAAAGAGAACCCACCGTCAGTCCTCCGGTGGGATTCCCTCCCGATTTGATCACCATCCAGCCTCCTATTCCATAGACCGCCAGGGTAGCCAGTCCGGAGAAAAAATGGGAGATAAAGGTGGTCTTGCCATAGACTTTAACAATATTCATATTTATGTCCATGGCGTTATGGAGGCTTTTTTCAAATTTATCCTCTTCATACTGGAATGTGTTATTGGATTGAATTTCCATATAGTGGGCTACCGAGTCTTCGGTCTGCCGGGATATGTCCCGGAGATTTTTGCTCCATTTTCGGGTCAGGGATGTCAGCTGTTTTCGAAGAGAGGGCATGAAAAAGAAGACCAGGGAAAAAATTCCCAGGGATACCAGTCCCAGTCTCCAGTCTATACCGGACACCAGTCCCAGTCCCAGGAGGATGGTAACTCCGGCGTTGACGGGAATCAGCAGGATCTGGGAGAGAAAATTACCCAATTGCTGCACCTCCGGTATGATGCGGGAAATAATCTCCCCTACCGAGGTCCTGTGAAAGAATCCCATATCCAGCCGGAGAACATGGTGATAGAGTTGAGTCCTAAGTTGAATCAGGGTTTTCTGGCTGATGCGGGCAAAGAGGAGTCCGGCATAATAGTCCAGTATCTGGGATATAAGAAGAAATACAAAATAAAATATGATATAACGGATAAGGATATCGGTTCTGCCGGTCTTTATACCCACGCCGATAGCCTCGTCAATAATCCCGCCTTCCAGCCCCACATTGACATAACCCAGCAGAACCGCCGCCACCACCATCACTATCAACAGAATCTGACGACCGGTGTCTATCTTCAAAACATATCTTAAAAGATGCATGAATAACCTCCGGGAGAGAAACTCCGAACAGGATCTATTCCCCGGTTCCTCTGAATAGGTCTGCCGGTTTTTTCGAACGGGGTTTGTTGGTTTCTTTGAACGGGGTACGGGTTGTGTTATTTTGCTTTTTCAGTGGAGAATATGGGCAGTTTGCCTGTCAGAATGGGAGGTTGGGAGTCTTTTTCCGGTTCCTTGAAGACGCATCCCTGTCCGATTTTGAATTCAACGGTGGGGAAAGGGAGGCCTCTGGGGATACCGTGGCTAAAAAGTTCCATCTTCTCATTTTCTTTTGTGTAGATATATTTGCCGTCCTCCGAGAAAGGATCCGCCGGCAATTCCTCCAGGTAGTCGGGAATCAGCTGTTCCGGAGAGTCGGGATAATCTCCCTTATCGAATCTATATTCCTTCAATGCACAGAGGATGATCATGCCCCTTATAAGGGCGGTATTGAATCGGTATCGGGCGTACTGGGTAAAAATTTCGGGCATATATTTATGAACGAAATAGGTATTTCCTGGGACTTCCTTATATGTTTTCCGAAACTCCCCGAATACGGTTTTAAGATCCTTTTCTTCCCTGACGGCGTTATAGATACCGGAGAACCAGTTGAAATAGATCTTCTCATCCCGATCCAGGATCTGTTTTTTGGGGAAAGAAGCTCCGTCCTCGGTATCCAGGGTATCGGGGAAGACTCCTTTCTGATTCCTTCGGGCGTTTTCGAAAGAGAAACGAATAAACAGGATTTCGGGAGCCATAATGTCGGCGAAAGACTTTCTGGTGCCGTTGATCATGAGCAGTCTGCTTTTCACCCGGGAATAGATCTCTCCGGGAATATCATTCCGGGCAAGGAGTCGATTCAGATAACTGATGCCCGGTTGTTCCATGGTCAACCCCTCCAGGGAGAAAAAGAGGTTCCCCATGTTCTGGATTCCGCTGCCCAACCGGATAACGTTCAGATGGTAAAGAATCGCTCCCTGATAATCTTTTTCCCTTTCTTTCAGTGAACCCAGGGCTGTCAGGGATTTTGCCAGGGCTTTGAGAGATTCCATGTCGGGAACGGGAGCAATGAGTCCTTTTTCATAATCCATAAAGAAATAAAAGTCGGGCAGTTCCAGAGCCTTTTCCAGTTCCTGTTTATTGCCTCCCAGGTTCTCCTCCACACTTTTCAGTAGTGCGGCATCTTCTGGGGTAATGACTCCCTTTTCCCATCGAACCTGTTCATCCCTGAACATTTTCCAGTTAAAGGACTCCATAAGGTTCTGATAGGGGAGCCAGGCGTTCTTTTCCGGGGGGAGTTTTTTCAATTCCTGTTGTTCCCGGAGCTGATCCTGCAGCACCTGCCGGGCGGTCTGACCGTGATCGGGAACCCTCCACCAAACGAGATAAAAAATAATGTGCAGCACCATCAGAATAGAAATTGTATAAATAATATATTTTTTTACGGCTGATTTATTATCCTCTTCCTTTGCGGGGGGGGATTGGACGGAATTTTTTTCCGGTTCTTCATTCTTATTTTTCAATTCTTTCCTCCAAAGGAATATAAACTATCGGTTTTGCTTCTACTATTTAAACCCCTGCGATTTTTTCCCTCTCTCCTCTTCTTTTTCCTCCTTATTTTCTCCCATTGCAATTATTTTGCTGTTAAGTTATAATAATAAATCGGTATTTACGGTTTTTTTTCGGAAAAAAACAAGGAAACAGGCGAAGAAAAATCAAAAGAAGAGAAGAGAAAAAGGACGAAGAACAGATAGAAAGGAATCGGCCATGGAGGATTTTATAAAAGTTACTCTGCTGGAAAACCGGGATTCCCAGGATAAAAGGGAGATGAACTTCAAAGCCGGAACCACCCTGCTGGAAATTGCCCGGCAAGTTCTGCCCGCTCCGACAAGACCCATTGTGGGTGCCCTGGTGAACAACAGTATATGCGATCTGAGGGAATATCCCAAACAGGATTGCACAGTCCGCTTTATCGACATAACCCACCCCGACGGCTACAAAATGTATGTGCGGGGTCTGTCTATGGTGCTAGCGAAAGCCAATTTCGAGCTTTTTCCCGATCATAAACTGAAAATCCTTCATTCTCTCTCCAAGGGACTCTACTGCCGCTGGTCCGGGGGAGTTCCCATGAAAAGGGGAGACCTGCATAAACTGGAAGAAAAAATGAGGGAGATCATTGAGGAGGATGTTCCCTTTATCCGTCGGATTCTGACCAAAGACGAAGCCTCCAGGATATTCGAGAATATGGGCAAGGAAGACAAGGTTCGGCTGATCCGGTTCCGGAAAAAAGAGGGAATGAGCGTATATTTCTGCGGCGAATATCCCGACTATTTCTTCGGCCGATTGCCTCCCTCCACAGGGGTTCTGGACAAATTCGAACTGAAGATTTACCCTCCCGGTCTGGTCCTCCGTTTTCCCAATTCTTACAGCCCCGACCGGATCCCCCCCTATGAACTGCAGCAGCAACATGCCAGAGTCTATTTCGAACACAAGAAATGGGTGGAGATTCTGGGCGTATCCGATGTGGCGACTCTTAATGAAATAATAATGGAAGATAAGATAAAAGATTTCATCCTGGTGGCGGAAGCCCTTCAGGAAAAAAAGATTGCGGATATAGCCGACAAGATCACCCGAGATATTGACCGGATCCGACTGGTTCTTATTGCCGGTCCCTCCTCTTCGGGCAAGACCACCTTCGCCAACCGTCTTGCGGTTCAGTTGAAAGTCAACGGACTCCGGCCCGTCGCCATTTCTCTGGACGACTATTTTGTGGATAACGACAAAACCCCCCTGGACGAAGAGGGAAATCCCGATTTCGACCATGTGGACGCTGTGGATATTCCCCTTTTCAACGAACATCTTCATAAAATTTTATCCGGCGAAAAGGTTCAGGTTCCACTGTTCAACTTCAAGACGGGCAGACGAGACGGCGTCAGCAAGGAACTGGAACTGAAAAACAAGGAGATTCTTATCGTAGAGGGAATTCACGGGCTGAACCCTATCCTTACCGAGGCGGTTCACCCCGATAATAAATATAAGATTTACGTCAGTGCCCTGGCACAGTTGAACATGGACAACCATAACCGACTCCCCACCACCGACAACCGGATTATCCGGCGGATAGTCCGGGACAGCCGATACCGGAACCATAATGCCCTGACCACTATCCAGCAATGGCCCATGGTCAGAAGAGGCGAGGAGCGGTTTATCTTCCCCTTCCAGGAAGAAGCCGATGTCATGTTCAATTCCGCCCTTCTGTATGAACTGTCGGTGCTGAAGAATTTCGTGGAACCCCTTCTGAGAGAAATTTCTCCGGACATTCCCGAATATGCCGAGGCGAAACGGCTTCTCAGTTTTATCAGCAATTTTCTCCCGGTGGATACGGATCAGGTTCCCATCAATTCCATTCTCCGGGAATTTATCGGTCCCCATATTTGTTCCAAATAATTAAAATAAAATGAGTGGTGATAAGATGTCCAACAAAAGTCAATCTTTTTCCGCCCTGGAAGATTTGGTTGTAAATGCCCGGAATTCCTGCCAGTTGCTCCTGGGATTGCGGAAATATTTTCAAGACACTCCGGGAATCTATCCGGAACTTCTTCTCTACAGCGAAGACCTGGATTCTTTCTTCTTTCCCCCCGACACAGGAGAAGCCGGTCAGGAACAATACAGAAAAGCCCTCCGGGAACGGGAAATAACCCTGTCGGAGGAGAATTCCCTGTTGGACTCCGTTCCCCCCTTCATCAGGGAAATATGGGGAGAAAAGACCTCGGTGGACATCCTGCACTACGGAGATACCTTTTTGGGCTATCTGCTCTTGATACCGGATAAGAACGCAGAAATTTCATCAAGGGCGACAGACAGTAAAAGCAATATAATTTCTATATGTGAATTGGTTCTCTACATCCATAAACTGGAACTGGAAAAAGAGAGAATATCCCTGGAAAAGGAACTTATGAGCAAGAATGCCCTCCGGGGAGAGAATCTGAAACTCCTGGGAGAACTCCTGGGGAGCATAACCCATGATCTCAATAACGTTTTTACAGGGATCATAGGCTATTCCCAGTTGCTGGAGATGATGCTGGATGACGAGGATCTCCGGGACTCCCTGGCGGAAGTTCTGAAGGCATCCCATAAAGGGAGAGAATATATCCGTTTCATCCAGGATCACAAGAAAACCGATTCCAGAGAGGAACCCTCGGAAACAGCCCTGGAACCCCTTTTGAAATATGTCTTTCAGGATACCGCCTCCCACATAAAGACCCTTTATCCCGAAACCACACCCGGAGACATTTTTTCCCTTCAGGTTGATTATGATCCCCCCCTTAACCTGCCCCTGTCCATGACCCGGCAGTTTTTCTTTCATATCCTCATGGGAATTATCCGACAGAGGAAAGGGAAGATCGAAATTGAACTGTCCCGCCATGATAAAGGTCTGATGGTGGAGATAAAATACCCCCATGGAATAAAAAAACAACCCGATACCATGATAAAATATTCGGTATCCGATGATTTTCCCGACTTTTTCGCCATTACCCTCCTCTCCCGCCAGTTGGGGTTCGATTTTCAATTGGGCTACGAAAGGGCGGAGATTTTTATACCCCTGCAACGGGAAGACGGTTTATCCCCCGATGTTTTTGATTCTGCATCCAAAAAACTCCTGGTCTATGAACCCGATGAAACCGTCGCCGCCATGTTCCGGTTCCTGTTCAAAAAATACGGACTGGAGGGCTACGTCTTCCAGCAGGGAGAACCCTTCCTCGAAACCCTGAAAAGCCTGAGCGAAGGAGATCTGTCACTGGTTATAGGCGATGTATCCCTTTACTCCCCGATTATTTCCAATATGCCCGATAATTTTACCCCCCCGGTCCTCCTCTGCAGCAGTTGGGGCGATCTCCTGTCTCTTTCCCATATAGATCCCTCCAAAATATCCGACATCCTGGCAAAACCCTTCACCCTCAACCAACTGGGTCGGGTTCTGGTTAAATACCTGAAATAAAGGTCAGGACTTACGCTATTTTTTAACTAAGCCCTGATTTTATGCCAGTTTCTCCACTGTCTTACAGGATCTCGAAGGTATTTTCATCGAATCCGGGAGGAAGCTTTGAAAGATCCGCTTTGGATTTTAAAGGGGTATTCAAAACTTCCTCCACCAGTTCGAACCGGTTGCCCGATACCAGCAGGGGAACCAGATTGGGCAGGTTATAATAATCGCCGTCGAAGGTTATTACGGTGAAGTCCCTGCCTTTCATGGTGTTCTCCAGAGGTGTTGTAATCCGACTCTGTACCTTGAGAAAAAAAACCTTACAATCCCTCCGGTATTTATTCTCATATTTTTTCAGCATATCGGCAAAGAGGGGTTGGGTATTCTCCTCACCGTCGGAGATTATGAGGATCTGTTCCACTTCCTTATCCATGAGTCTGGCAAAGGGAGCTCCTATGCTGGTACAACCGTCGGCCCGGATCCGGGAGAAGGCGTATTCCCACGAAGAGAAGTCCTTCGATTCACTCTTGATTTCAAAGGAATTGCCGTCGAAGGCATACACATAAAGTTCCTTTTCTGCAATCACCGAGCAGAGGCACGCCATGAGCTTGCCGATCTCGATACACTTCTCCATACTGCCCGATTTATCAACAAATATAGCGGTGGGAACCTTTATCCGTCCCCGGTTTTTGAGTCTCTGATTGGTAATTTCCATCAGTTCCCTGGCCAGATTGGTGTCCGGTTTTATCTTTGAAAGGGCGACTCTGGATTTGAAATCGGAAACTCTGGATTCGCTGATACCCGCCTTCAGTTTTTCCTGGATGATTTCTCTGGTCAACTGATTGGTTAAAGCACCCCTGTTTTCAAAAAATTTAAGGTTATTAATCACCTGGGGGGGAGTCATGACGCTGGCAAGAGAGTAAAGAACACCGGGAGTGAAATGTTTTACGGAACCTATCGCGGTGGTGAAATGGATCCTGTGCATGAGAATCAGAACCGCCTGTTCGTGGGGATTATCCCGCAGAAGGGCAAGTTTTTTCGCCGCCGAAACCCGGCTGTCGGCAGGAGGGTTATTCTCAAAAAGGACTTGCTGGGCTCTTTTACCGGGTTTTATATGGAGGGTAGTATAAATATATTTAAGATCATGTTTATTTCTTATAACACACTCGTCAAACCAGAGAGGCTGATTCTCTATCCTGTTGAGATAAAATTTCACCGCGTTTTTTAACATTCTCGTTGAGTATTTCAGGATTTCCTTGGTATATCGGATTATCCGGGCCACCTGATAAGTGCGGAGAGTCTGCATCAGAACCCCTGCCTGCTCCCGGTGTTCCTGAAAAGGACTGGTAAAAAGATGAGCGATAAACAGCTCCTTATGATCCCTCACTGCCCCCTTTTCACAGTACCACCCCGCCAGATGGCCGTAAAAAATGGGGTCCCTCAACAAGGCATCCTTATGCAGTTGGCAGAAACCCGCCAGATCCCCATGGCTTGCCCTTAAAAAGGAATCCATTATCTCCGCCCGGATACTCCTTTCCTTGCGAGGATCGGGACAGGAATTCCCATCGGAGACAGGAGTCCGGAATTGGCCGCCGACGGTTGACAGGGGTGGTTTCCTCCTCCGACTCTCTTTCCTGTGCTTCCCTTTCTGTGCCGAGGAAGGAACCACGGGATGATAATTATACAGGAGCGAATTATTGGGATTTACTCCTTCCTGTATATCCGCCCACAAGACCATCGCCTCACCTTTAGCCAGAGTCTGAGGAATAGCGGAATTGGAAGTATTCGACGATTGTTTTCCATAAGGGGGATTAACGGAGTGGGGAGTCCCTTTTTTATCGCCTTTCATCCATTTTGACAGAAAGCCCAGCATAAATCTCGCCTCTTTTCACCGGAATTTTAGCCCATAATAGGAATGAAGCGTACAAGTCGTAAGAACCATATTTTATAAACTTTTATCATCCGGACCTTTTATTTTGGTCTTTCAGGTTATGATTGCCATGTAGGTTCTTAGGGTCGGGGTAACGCTTCATTGATTTTATGATACCAGGATTTTATGACCGGTTCTGTAACCCCGGTTACAAAGAGGGGTTAAAAAGACAAAACAGTGGAGTATTTTTTTGCTGTCCGGGACAGGGAGGGGAAGTATTCGCCAATATCCCCGGACAGGGATGTCAGGTAGTCGGCGGAAGGGTAGGTCAGCTGATACATCCATTGGGCTATGTAGTCAAAGATGGAGAGTTGTCCGCAAAACCTTTGAATTTCAGGGGAAGATGTCATATATTTATTGCTGTTAAAGGTTAACTTGGATTTGCTTACTCCCGATGAAAGTTTGACCACCTTGTCTAACAGATGGGCGGGACATTTCTCTATTATCAGCACATCCTTGCCGTCCAGGGCGATATAGTATTTTTTACCGTCTATATTCTCTTCATCGGGGTCTTCCTCGTCTTCGGGGTTTTCCAGTGTTGCAATTTTTGTTTTGTCCGAGGAGGTGGTTTCCCATACAATCTCCTCGTCATACTTGTCATCCAGGGCGGACTGGTAGTATTTAAAGAATTTGGAGGCATCTTCTTCGGTGTCCCAGGTGGTGTACCAGATAAGGAGAAGTTGACTTCTGTTTTTATATACCCTAAATAGAAGTCAAAGGATTGCAGGGTAGTAGATCCCGATTTTTCCTGCAACCCTCCATGCAGAAATTCCCTTAAATAAAACATATTCCCCCTCCTTCGAATAAAACCGGCTAAAGGAAGGAAGAAGTCTCTTTCCGGCTCCTTTCTTTCAGTATAACAAAGGGGCGGGAATTTATCAACCGACAGGCGTTGACACCGACTGTCAGAAGGGTTATTATCGGGACAAAAGAGGTTTTTTAATTCCGGCGTTTAATTGCTCAGCCCGGTATAAATAAGTCCGTGAAGAAGTGGAAAAAAGTTGTGTTACACAATGAAGGATTTAGGGTATGCCAGGTGTTATCCCGTGCTGCCCGGTATATGACCGTCTCTTTTTGAGAATAACCTCCAATCCCGCAATCCGGTCTGAATCGAAATGTATTGATATGAATGATATTACCCGTCAAAAAATAAAAAAATTGGCAGAAAACCTGAAAGAAATATTTAAAAAGCCCAAAAATGTGGTAAAAATATGGATCGGGTTGGTCGTTGTCATCGCTATTCTGGGCAATTTAACCCGTTGTCCTTCCGGCGGAAAAAAACATACGCCTTCTCCCTCTCCCTCGGCGACTTTGGAGGAAATGCCGACTCAGATAGGAGAACTTCTGATTTCCCCCTCTCCTTCCGGCAGTGGGGTTCCCTCTCCCGATTCCTCGGCGAAATCCCCGGAAAGTCCCGTGATTCCCACTATAAAGGAAGGAGGATTCGACGAGAAGGAACTGCAGGAAATCAAAAAGGACGGTTATCTGAGTTATTATTACCGCAGAAAATATTCCACAGATGAAGTAAAAACCGTGTGGAAGGCGGTGAACCTTCTGCTACCCGATTACACCAGGGAGGAAAAAGAACTGGCAACCCGTTCCATTCTGGCTTACCACTGGGTAGTCTATCGTACCACCATGCTCCACAATATGACCGATAATGTGAAAGTTACAAAAAAATATAAGAGTATAATAGAAAAGTTCGCTCATTTACACCAAATTCCCCCGGAAATCCCCCTGGCGGTTATAACCTGGGAAAATTCCGGCGGCGAGGGAAAAACCAGCTGGGCGGAATGTGTGGGAGTGGGACAACTCAGCATGGGAGCTGTGGAAACCTCTCACGGATTTTATGCCGAATATGTCCCCAGAGTGAAACAGATCAATAATATATACGGTATAATCAATAAAAAGTTTCCTTCCGCCCACCTTACCCTGATGTCCCACTCCCGGCAGTGGGAAACCGAATTCTTCGACATACCAAAAAAACACCAGACTCTGGCCAAAGCCCGCAACGTCAGCGATGAACGACTGGTTCCCGAATGCAACATCGAGGACGCGGTAATCTATCTGAAACTGTTGTACAATAATTACGGCAACCGGGCTGATCTGGCCATTTCCGCCTACCATAACGGAGGGGTCAACAACAACGATATTATCAGGGACTACCTCAAAAGAGCAGGGGCTACGGAACTTACCCCCCAGTCCTCCCAGAAGGAAATTATCAATGCCATTCAAAAATACAATTTAAAGTATATTCATTTATGGAAAGATGTCCGATCCAGAGATATGCTGAACGGACTCCGGACCGTCTTCGGAGAGATCACCGATTATGAGAACGATTATTACGCCCTGGTGGATGAATCGGATATATACGTATGGAAGGTTATCGCCGCCTACGGAGCCTTGAATGCCGACGAAAAAACTCTCACGGGACTGATCCGGAAATACCGGGGAGTATGGGATTATGCCGAAACCAGAGGCGTCCGGTTGTACGACTCCTACGACAAGATTCGTAATTCCATAAAAAGCGGGTGGCTGGTGAAAATCCCCCCGGATCTGAGCCGGGATAACGGCATATCGGCATTAAAAGGCGGAGACGGGGATTATTATAAGAACAGAGCCATGTATAACTATTATACCTCACCGGAGATTATCGGCTTTCTGTGGGAATTGACCAGGGAATACCGAATCCGCACTAAAAATCCCCAGGCTAAAATTCCCGTCAAGGGGCTCCTGAATTCCCGCCTGCTGGAAACGGGCGATATATCCAAGATTCCCCAGATACAACATCCCTATCTTCAGGGAATCGCCCTGGACATCGATCTGGCCAACGCCGAAAATCAGGACGTCCTCTACCGAATCCTCAAGGAACTCTTCCTCCACGACCATATTTTCTTCATCACTTCCAAAGATACGGGGGAAAACCGGGTAACCCTCAACCCCCGCTACGGCAAATATTACTATGGCAAATATCAGGAATACAAAAAGGAAAATGGAAAATGAAAGTAAGTAAGATATTAAGAGTTTCTTATGAGAACTCAAAAAAAGTCCTTTGGCGATTACCGGTTTACCTTTTTTTTCTCTTTCTTATCTGTTTTGTGCCCGGTTGTCCCGAACCCGCCAAAGAAGAACTGGGAAGATACCGGGTTACCGATGTAGAGGAACGGACATGGGGAATGAAGAGTTTTTTTTCCACTCCCGCCACCCTGGTGGTTTTTGTGGAATTGTGGGATCCGGTATCTGTAAATCAGTTAAAAGCCCTAGAGGAAGCCCGAAGGGAGAAGGGCAGTTATCTTAGGGTAATGGCGATTATCAGCGACGAGAAGGATCAGGAGAAAATCAAGGAAGTAAAAGAATCCCTGGGTTGTACCTTCCCTTTTTTTCAGAATAACGGCCTTTTTGCGGCTAATTTTAAAAAACCTGATGAAATACCTTATATTATTCAGATGGATTCAAATTTTTGCGTCCGGGGGGAATTCATGGGTTTTGTGGGCAAGGAACAATTGCTGAAACTCTGGGGAGTAGAAAAAACAACACCCGCAAACAAATAATAAAAAAACTACTGCAATTTTGGGGATTCACAAGAGTAAAAAGAAGATTCTATCAATGAAGGACAGGAAAGAAACCGGTAGAACCCATAGCGTATTTTCCCCTCATTCCCCGGTGTTAAAAGACAACTATGGCAAAAACGAAATGACTTGATAACTGATTCCATCCCCAATCGGGTTTAAAGGCGTTATTGAAAAAAAATCAATAAAAAACGAACCTGCCTCAGTGCTTGATCAGGAGGTTTTCCCTTGTTCTATCCTATACGAGGTTTTGAAAAGATATGTGATACGGGACTCAATCCTCCCCTGATTCTTCTTTTGAAAGGAGAAAATTCTCCCTTTAAAAGTCTGTTTATCCGGGAGATGCTTACTTCCTTCACCGACAGATTTGATTCTATAGGTATTTATATTAATATTAAAGAAAATAACACGCAAGATAAAAAAACAAAAAATAACCATATAACTCATTATCTGGATTTTTCTCTTTTGATGAGTGTGTCAAAATCCCTGAAAAACCCCTTCGACATAATACTGAAAGAGATATGGAATATTTACAAAGAACACAAAGACACTCCCCACTGTATCATACTGGATTCCCTGGACCAACTCACCGACAGACTGCCCGATTCCCTGGATCCCTCGGTAGAAGTGGGGCATTTTCTATCGGTGCTGAAAGATTTGAAAGTGTTCGCCCTGATACTCAAGGATAAAGACAGAGACACGGGAGGAGAAAGTCTGTCCGCCGATTGCATCCTGTCTATCAGGGATAATAAAGAAAACGGCAAAACCATGATGAACGTCAGCAAAATAAGAGATTCCCGTTACACCACTACGAAATTCATCCTGGAAAAGGACGAAAAGGGAATCTATATCAACACCCCCCATCAGGAAAACGGAAAAAAAGATGCAAACCCATCCTCCGCCCCCACGAAAACGGGAGAAGTATATTAAAAGGGAGACTACCTTTCGATAATCTCCCTCTTTCTCCGGTTACACTCAAATTTGAGGAAACCGCCATGAAATCCTCCCGAACTCGTTTCAGGATCTCTGGCAATCGCCGTGAAATGGGAATTTTGGTATTCTATCCCGTTACACTTTCTCGCTGATGGATTTTGCCTGCATGAAGAGGAGCAGATAATCGATCCATCCGGTTTTGGAATCGGTTCCCGACATATTGAATCCGCCGAAGGGATGAACTCCCACCAGGGCTCCGGTACATTTGCGGTTAATATAAAGATTACCCACGTGGAACAGTTGTTTTGCCTTGTTGATCTTCTCCCGGTTATCAGTATAGACTGCTCCCGTCAATCCGTATTCGGTGTCGTTGGCGATATTGATGGCGTCATCGAAATCTTTCGCCTTTATGACCGCCAGGACGGGTCCGAAAATTTCTTCCTGTTCCAGTCGGGAGCCGGGTTTTATATCCTTGAAGACGGTAGGCTTTATGAAATAGCCCTGGGAATCGTCTCCTTCACCGCCGGCGATGAGGGTTCCTTCGGTTTTGCCTATTTCGATATATTCCATTATTTTATCAAACGCGGATTTGTTCACCACCGCGCCCAGATAGTTGCCGGGATCCTCGGTGTTGCCCATGATGATCTTTTCTACTCTTTTGGCAAGTTTGTCGTTGAACTCATCATAAACCGATTCCACCACGATGCATCGGCTGCAGGCGGAGCACTTCTGTCCCTGGAAACCGTAGGCGGAAGCGGCTACTCCTTCCACAGCGGTATCAATGTCAGTCTCGTCGTCAACAATGATGGCGTCCTTGCCTCCCATCTCGATGACCGCCCGTTTGAGCCAGATCTGTCCCGGTACTACTTTTCCCGCTTTTTCGTATATTCCCACGCCCACATCCCGGCTGCCGGTAAAGGATATAAAGCGGATTTTCGGGTGTTCCACCATATAATCTCCCACCGCACTGCCGGGACCGGTAACGAAGTTGAGAACTCCCGGAGGTAACCCCGCTTCTTTCATGATTTCCACGAATTTATAGGCGATGAGGGGAGAATCCGATGCGGGTTTTAATATAACCGTATTACCCGCGACAATGGCAGCGGCACTCATACCCGCCATGATGGCGCAGGGGAAGTTCCAGGGGGGAATTATGGCTCCCACTCCCAGAGGAATATACGACAATTCCCCTCTCTCTCCCTCCAGAGGTGTTATCCAGTCGGTCTTGTGTTCGTAGTCCAGGATGAGGCGGGCGTAATATTCCAGAAAATCAACGGCTTCCGCCAGATCCGCATCGGCTTCGCTCCAGTTCTTGCCCACTTCCAGGATCATCACCGCGTCCAGTTCGAAACGGCGCTGTCTCATAATCTCGGCGGCTTTAAACAGATATTCAGCTTTTTCCGTTGCAGGAGTGAACCTCCAAGTATCAAAGGTCTTCAAAGCGGTCTGAAGGGCTTTTTCCGTGATTTCCTTATTGGCTTTCTGGAAGGTTCCCACCACTTCATCTTTTTTGCAGGGGTTGTAGGAGTAGAGTTTCTGTTCCAGCCAGATCTCCTCATCGCCGATAATGATGGGATATTCCTTCTTGGACTGGCTCTTTACCAGTTCCAGGGCATCTTTCATTTTTTGAACATTTTCAGAATCTGAAAAGTTTAATATAGGTAAATTTCTGAATTCGGTAATAGTGCTGACAGACATAAAAAAACCTCCTGATAATATATTTTCATCATTCCCCACCGAAGCAGACCAAACCGTTGAGTGGAGAAGAGAAAAACTTTTTATCCCTTCGTCTTCTCCCTTTATTTCCATAAATCCTCCCTCATTGACATCGGATCTTAAAAGACCGGAAGAAGATTTTCTTTCATCTCTTCCGGTCTTCAGGCAAGGGGCGCCTTTTTTTCCAAAACCCGGATTTTATGCTGATTCCCAAAGATCCTGAAACAAGTTCAGGATGACAAAGCACCTCCCAATAAGGGGATGACAAAGCACCTCCCAATAAGGGGATGACAAAGCACCTCCCAATAAGGGGATGACAAAGCACCTCCCAATAAGGGGATGACCGAATATATATGGACTATATTATTTATCTGTAACTGTGATGGATATTTTCTCGATGGTTTTCTGGGCTTTGGGTTTGGTGGCATCGCTGACGGTGAGGCTGATCCACCTTTCGCCGGTTTTGGTGAAGGCAAGACTTATACTTTCCTGACCGGAGGTTTCTCCGGCGTCGGTTTTCCAGATATATTGATAGGGTTTGGTTCCGCCCTGTATATAGACCGACAGGTTAACCCGTTCTCCCACTTTGACACTGGCTTTGTCGGGTTTTATGACCACTTTCAGATTTCCCTGAACCCGGAAGGAGACCACGTTGGATTTTACCGTTTCTCCGTCGCACTGGATGATCATCTGATATTTATAATCTCCCGATATGGCGTCCTGGGTGATTTTGGATTTGATTACCTTACTCTGGAGTTTTTTGTCGGTGCTTTTCATTTCCAGTTCTTTGGATAGGCAGAGATTGGGGACTTCTGACCCGTCGGGGGAATAGACTTTCCATGTAAAGGTTCCCGTTTTATTTCCGGCGACGTAGGGTTCATAGAAGGCTACCAGAAGAATATCCTCACCGGGTTTGAATGTCCCCTGGGGTTTTTTATCGGCGTTATAGGTAGCGATGCCGGTGATTTTCAGGGGGATTCCTCCCACCCGGTATTCTTCTTTAAATGAAAGTTTCTCTTCATCGGGGAAGAGGATAACCTGGGCGTAATAGACACCCGAAGGGCTTCCTTTGGCAATCTTTCCTTCATAAAGTTTTACCGTTTCGTCCTTGTTGTCGGGACTCAGTTGTACCTTTCCCAGGTTTATCCTGCCGTCGGGGGTGGTGATCTTCCAGTCGGCGGGGATTTCTTCTTCCACCCCTTCCGCCCGGCATTTTACGGATATATACAGTTCCGATCCGTCGTCGAAATTCTTCTTCACTCCGCTGTAGAAGGGGGTATCGCCGATGCTGAATTCTACGACTATATTCTGCCGGATAAAGGTTTTTTCCGCCTCTTTTTTATCTTCCAGTTTTTTCTGATAATTTTCCAGCAGGGGAACCGTTTTGTCATTCATACTGGCCATAATCCTGGCGTATTCCTGAGACAGGGCAGAGTAGGACGCTTTTTCGCCGGCTCCGGTTTTATCCTCAAATTCTCCCAGTCCGCTGTCGGACAGGATTTTCTGGATTCCATCCTCAATATTTTTTTCGTCCTCTTCCGTCACGGTCAGCCCGGAGTTTTGCAGCAAATCAGCTTCACCGGCGGGAGTGAATCCCTGGGGAAATATACTTTTTATATTGACTTCATCCTGGGAGGGGGTATAAGCGAATATTTTCTGATATTTGGCATAAGCGTCCTTCAAGACCAGAAGATGAGCGATAAGTTCGATTTTTGCCTGACGGGTTTCTTGCCGAATATTCTTGAGCTTATCGAAACCCTTGAGATTTTCCAGCGGGATTCCGTTAAGAGTTTCCGACAGGGGCTCTTTTTGCTCCTGTTTCAGGAGCTGTTCACCGGCTTTAAGGGTCTCTTCCGGCGTCCGGTTTTCTCCCTGGGCAAGGGATAAAAGAGGCAGGAAGAGGATTGAAACCAAAATAAAAACAAAGACTGCTAATTTTTTCGTATTCAACTTTTTCACCTCGTAACGGGTATTACGGAATAACCGGGTAAAACTTCCGAGCATTATCAGGACTGGTTTTTCCTGGCACCGAAATATCTTTTCTCCATAATCCGTTTTAATTCAATATATTTATTATACTCCTTTTCCTCCCGCAGGTTCATATAGACCTTGATCAGGTTTTTCAGAAGAAACATGAGGAATTTTTCGCCCACCCGATAAGATTCGGGGACTTCCCATTTTTCCGACGCTCTGAAGATATATCCGTCGCCGTTGAATTCCCGATAATCGATGCTGTTGATTTTTGCGGATAGATCGGTTTCGCTATTAACCGGGTTAAATTTTTCTATAAAGGTTCCCAGATCCTTCCTGACCAACTTCATTTTTTGCAGAATCTTATAAATCCGGTGTTTGATCACCTTTCGGGGAGATTCCACCGAGGCTTCGCCGAAGAACTTGAAAGCCATATTATAATAGACAAGGGCTTCCTCATAATTTTCCCCGTCTCTCAAAACATCGGCCATGGTAATACAGAACCGGGCTTTTGCCTGATGTTGATCCACTGTTTTCTTGATATCCAGAGCCGATGTATATATGCGGCTGGCGGTTTCGTAATCTTTATCCTCCATTTCGAAGGTACCCAACCGGTTGAGGATGTCGCTCTCCTTGATCCGATCCTTGAGTATCCGGTAGGCGTCCAGAGCCTGACGGTAGTAGCTGCGAGATTCTTCCCGGTTCTCCTCCACTTCCGCTATATTTGCCAGTTCCAGATAGGCGTTGGCTACGGGAGATTTTATATGGGCTTCGTTGGGTTCCAGGCTGATAATCTTGCGGCACATATCCTTTGCCTTATCGTAATAATTCATATCATAAAGGACATGGGCGCAGTTAAACATGGAGGCTTTAAAATTGAAATCCTCTTCTTTTCGTTTATAGATGCTGGAGGATTTCAGAAATTTTTTCAGGGCTTCTTTCTTGTCTCCCTGGACATCCTCGATGATTCCCATTTCCATCAGGATCTCCGCCATAAAATTCTCTTCATCAGGAAGTTTTATTTTCTTGAGTATATTCCTGTAGTGTTCCAGGGCCTTGGAATAATTCCCCTGGCTTTCATAAAACTTCGCCCACTTTTTCCAGGTAATTATCTTGAGGCTCCGGATATCCCTGGGGTTCTGGGAATCATGATCCATATCCAGATACTTTGCCATTTTATCCCCGGCTATAAGGAACATCTCCGCATAGATATAGTTCTTCTCTGCCATGAAAATATCTATATGATAAATAATCTCCCGGAGATAATTGAATCTGGTCCGGAAATTGATGCCGGAGACAAGATTTTTTATCCGATTTTCATTATTTTCCTTATGAAGTTTTTCTACGATTTCCCTCAAATTCATTTAATCACCCACGTTTCGGATTTCATCGGATACCGGTATATTTACGCCAGGGTTGCCGCTCAGATATTATGGACGAATTTTTGCCCTCAATATTCCACCGACGGAGTTTCCTCCTCGGTCATTGGGCTTTCTTCTCAGGTGGGGTTTCGGCTTTCTTCTCCGACGGGGTTTCATCTTTTTCCCCTGGAAGGGATTTCTGCCTGATCATGTAGGAAATATAAGTAACCCCTATGCCGAAAATCGACGAGGACAACACCATAAAACCCGCCAGAGATACAAACCCGCCCAGGGAGTTGGGATCAATCTCCTTTAACTTGGCGTACAGAAACCACCAGAAAAAGCCGCTGCTGAAAAGAGGGGGAATCATCCCCAGAAAGGCGTTGAATTCCCCGTATCCCATGAGCATACACGGCACAAAGGACAACAGGGCCAACAGCATGAAAATGACGATATTACCGCCCCCTGACAGAGGCGATGCGTCCCCTGCTCCCATGCCTTTCAGAGCCTCTCCCAGTTTGATATTGAGAAACAAAAACTCTCCCAGTATCACTACCAGGGTAATAACTACCACCAGCCACCAGATATTGCTTTTCTTCATCACTTTTCTCCGTCGGGAATTCCGTCATTCCTTATTTTCTTCCTGTTTGTCGGTTATGGCTTTAACCTTCATGGGGACGTAATTGACCGATAAGGGGATGGACAGTCGTTCCTGGTCGTCCAGAAGGGATTTGATCCAGTATTGTCCGGGGTGATTGAATAAAATTCCCTCAACTCCGGCGATATCGGTATGGGAGGCGGTACGGTTATCCAGAAAGAATTTGTTATAGGGGGTCCTGAATAATATGTTACCACCGGAATCCTCAATTTGGAAGTGGTGGGCGAAATTTCCCTGAGATAATCCGTAGCGGGACACCAGAAACATGGGGGGACTCAGAAAGGGCAGAGTTCGGGCTGAAAAGCCGCTGAAAAGGCCTATCATGGATATTTTCGTCTTATCGGTCAGATCTCTCAGGACTTTTTCACAACAGACCAGCATCAGAGGTTGTGCAGACATAATTTCTCCTCCGGAAATAATAGGATAAACAACGGCAAAGAAAGAATTCCCGCTTCCTTTTTTATTTTCATACCGAAAACCCTTCTCCTTCCGTTGATATTCTCGGAACTTTTGTTCCTTGTCAATAACACCCCGGTTTCACTCCTTCATCTGGGCCTGGCAGTAGGAGCGGGTTACCAGGGTTACGATGATCTTTACCGTTTGTCCTATCCGATTTCCCGCCTGCTCCACCTCGATGAGACAGCCCCGGTGGATTGCCATGCCGTTTTGCAGATTGGCGCCGAAGACATCCTCGATCTTGACCTCCAGTTCCTCGCCGGGGGATATGTGGGGAATCTTATCAAAGATAACCTTCTTGGAGGAAGCGGTTTCAATATCCTTTCTTTCCTGATGCATGAGGGGATCCACCCGGAGATAGATGGGTTTACCCACCAGTTTTTCCAGTTCTTCCAGGTCTTCCCCCTCCCACCCCAGCAGACTGACGCCGATGCGGGGGTTGACTGTAACCAGCAGAGATTCCACCTTGGGATCGTCTCCCACGGCTTTGATCTCCCGTTTGGTGTTGATGCATATAGTTTCGTCGGACAGGACTCTCCCCTTGCCGCCGCAGTAGGGACAGTTGGTTCTCAGAACTTCATCCAAATCTTTATTTACTCTCTTGCGGGTCATCTGGACCAGTCCCAGTTCCGTCAGTCCCACCACGTGGGTTTTGGTCCGGTCTTTCTTGATGGCTTCCTGCAACGCTCTCATCACTTTATTTCTGTCTTCATATCTTTCCATGTCGATAAAGTCCAGAATTATGATACCGCCGATATCTCTCAAACGGATCTGTCGGGTAATCTCCTCCACGGCTTCCAGATTGGTACGCAGGATGGTATCCGACAGGGAGTTTCTTCCGATATATTTGCCCGTGTTGACGTCGATGGCGGTCAGGGCTTCGGTCTTGTCGATCATGATGTAGCCCCCGGATTCCAGCCAGACTTTCCTCCTGAGAGCCTTGTCGATCTCCGATTCCACGCCGTGAGCCTGGAACAGGTGGGTGGACTCGTTATAAAGATGCACCCTGCCTCTCAGGTGAGGGGCGATAATATCAATCAATTCCAGAATTTTTTCATATTCAGCGGGAGAATCCACCACCAGCCGATCCACATCGGCAGTAAAAATATCCCGGATTATCTTATAGACCAGATTCAGCTCCGAGTGAATCATGGAAGGGGCTTTATTCTTGCCGGCTTGTCGTTGGATCTTGTCCCAGAGGCGCAGCAGGTTCTGAAGATCTTTTTCCATTTCCTCCTTATTTTTGCCCTCGGCAGCGGTACGGATAATAGTTCCGAAATTCTTGGGTTTGAGGGATTCCACCAGATTTTTCAACCGGTCTCTTTCCGCCTCGCTGTCGATCCTTCGGGATACTCCTACATATCCCGCGTTGGGAACCAACACCATGAATCTGCCGGGAAGGGTCAGGTGGGTGGTAACTCTGGCTCCTTTGGAACCTATGGATTCCTTAATGATCTGCACCAGACATTCCTGATTTACCTTGAGAATATCCTTGATGGACAGACCCCGGAAATCCTCCACGCCCTCGTCGGAGAACCGATTCACAGCGTCGTCCATGCAGAGAAAGGCGTTTCTTTCCAGGCCTATATCCACGAAAGCCGCCTGCATACCGGGCAGAACGTTGGCAACCTTTCCTTTATATATACTGCCTATCTGGTGTTCTCCCCGGGCCACGAAGATCTCCATCAGTTTGCCGTCCTCCATGATGGCCACCCGGTTTTCCATTTCGTCTATACTTATCAGAATTTCCTTGTACATATCTTTCCTTTCATAAAAACTTTTATAATTAACCTGACAATCAAAAGTCGCTGTCAGATATTAAATCTTTATTGCGCCAAACGGGCGAAAGCGTTGGTTTTCAGGAGCAGATCCCGCAGATTGACGGGTTTGTTGATCACCGCGTCGAAATCTCCGCCGATGTCCTCCCGGTAATCGCACAGCAGAAGGATGGGGATACTCCCCAATCGGGGATTCCGGCGAAAATCTTTCATCATTTCCAGGGGAGAGTCTCCTTCCAACTGCCAGTCCAGAATAATGACCCTGGGAGGAACCGCCATGCCGTTGATCCGTTCTTCCGCCGAGGCTTTGTTGTGGGCGGTCATGACCTCATAATCCTGATCCTCGAACAGTCTCTTCATCATGTCCAGCAGGTTCTGTTCCGGTTCGATAATGAATATGGTCTTTTTCTTAGTTACTTCCTGTTTCTGAGCCGGTATGGGAAGTCCCACGGAAAACTCCGTCCCCTCCCCTACCCGGCTTAAAAGGGAAATCTTCTCACCGTGGGCTTCCACGATCTTCTTGCATATATAGAGTCCCAGTCCCGTACCCTGTTTCTCTCCCTTGACCTGGGAGAATTTCCTGAAGAGTTTGAACTGCTGGTCTTCCGGAATTCCCTTGCCGGTGTCGGCCACCGTTACCAGAATCCGGTTCTCTTCCTGTCGGGCTGTGAGGGTTATTTTACCGTTTTCGGGAGTGAATTTTATAGCATTACTGATTAAATTTATAAACACCTGTTTAAACTTCTCGTAATCGCCCCAGATCTTCAATCCGGGTTCCAGATCCGTGATCAACTGCAATTTTCTGGCGGACACCATGGGAAGGAACATCTCCTCCAGGTCTCCCGTGAGTTTTTCCAGAGGAAATTCGGTCCGGTTCAGTTTCAGTTTTCCTGCTTCCATACGGGTACTTTCCAGAATGTTGTTGATCAGGATCTGCAGGGTCTTGGAGGAGTTGAGCAGGGAATTGAGGCATTCCTCCCGGTTGCCTCCCACTTCCTCGAACCGGGGGTTGAGCATCAGTTCCGCGTATCCCATGACCGAGGCCAGGGGACTCTTGAGATCGTGGGTAATGGTGGCAAGAAATTCCTCCTTCATCCTCTCGATCTCCTTCTCCTTGGTAATATCCCGGAAGACCACTATGGCTCCCATACAGTTACCCTGGTCGTCAAATAGCGGAGCGGAAGTGAGGAACACGGGAATCTTCCGATCCTGACTGTGAACCAGGAAAAGGTTTTCCGTACCGCTGTCGGTCAGGTCTCCGCTGAGCATGGCCATCCGGACGGGACACTTATCCTGACAATAGGTTCCCTCCACCGTCTGACATCGGATAAAGTCCCCGCAGTCCTTGTTGATAACGTCCACCATCTTGAATCCGGTAATCTTTTCCGCCGAATTGCTCCATATCTGGATCCTCCGCTCGGTATCCACCGTGAAGACTCCTTCGGGCACGTTGTCGATAAGGGTTTGCAGTTTCTTTTTCTCCGATACCACATCATAGAGCAACTGCACGTTCTCCAGGGTCATGGAGAAGATATTGGTCAGAATGTCCAGCCACTGCATCTCTTCCTGGGTCCAGACCCGGTTCTTGACGGAAAAGAGCACTATGGAACCGTTGACCCGGTATTTTCCTCTCAGATAGGACCATGCCATGGACAGAATTTCATTTCCTTCCCCCTCGACACCGGAGAGGTTCTCAAAATCCGGCTCGAACCTTATGTCCTTTTTCTGGAAACTCTTTAATTCTCCCGGTTTGTTCTCGTTGATTTCAAGAGACACGGAGCAGTTTCTTATTTTTTTCTCGTTGATATTGATCCAGGTTTTGGGCACAAATATATGATCATCCCGGTCGTAGGTAAAATATATCAGGCTGTCGGCGCCGAAGCGATCCTTGATATTTTTCAGAACTCTGGCCAGGGCGGGGTTGCCGGGAGTTACCAGATCGTAGGAAGCGGTGGTCAGACTCTGGGAGGTTTCCCACAGGGAGGAGATAAAATCCAGCCTCCTGCCCATCTCGTAATACATACCGGCGTTTTTCACCGCCACTGCCGCCTCTCTCGCCACGTTCATGAGAAAATCCATATATACAGGAAGATACTTTCTCCCCTCCTCGCTCCACAGGGCTATAACGCCGAAAACCTCCCGATCCAGGCTGATGGGCAGGTACAACGCCGAGGATATACGGGCGGTCTCCAGGATGGAATCGAACCGGGGATCGTCCTTGGCCGATTCTATCAACAGAGGCTTGTTCAATCCAGCCACTATCTGGGGGATGCCTATGTAAGAACTGAGGCTCAGCTCCATTTCATGCTGATATTTCCCCTCCCGGTTGGCAAGATACAACTCGGTTTTGTCCGAATTATACAGAAATATGGCTCCCGACTTAAAACTTACCAGCTGATTCAGCAGGGACAAAAACTTGGACAGAATCAGTTCCTGATCCAGGTTGGAGGAGAGAGTATGGGAAATATCCTTGAGCAGTTCGGTTCTCTTGCCATGTTTCTGGATCTCTTCCTTTTCCTTTATGAGATCTTTTATTTTGGTTTCCAGCACTTCGTTGGTGCGGTTTATTTCCGCCATATTGACCTTTAACTGGACAATCTCGTCTTCCGCCTCTTCCAGCCGGAGTACTTTGGGCATCATCAGTTCCATATCTTCCCGCACGTCTTCCAGCCGATCTTTCAATTCCTGAATCTTTACCTCGCTCTCCTGACAGACCGTTTCCTCACTCCGCACAAAGGATACGGTAAAAGCCATGATAAAATAAAATATTGCCCTGGTAAAAAGAGGATAGGCGACGGATGACAACGATATATTTACACCGGAGGAAAATATGAAATGCAATAACCCCACACAATCCAGAACATAAACGATTCCTGCGGCTATCAGGGATCCCCGCAGTTTATAAAAATATCCCGCCAGAACTATGGGAAAAAGATAGGCCACCAGCACCGCCGTGTCCCCCCCGGTTCCCTTCATTCCGAAAACCGAGGAGAGAGCCATGATAAAACCGTACAACGATACCCCCACCACGAACTTCTCCGGCGTCAGGGCATCCCGGTATTTGGGAGTGGAAAACCATAAATTGATCCCCAGAAGTCCCACCTGAAGAAAATATAACAGCATTATATTTCCCTTGACAGGAGGAATGAAAAGCAAAGACATAGACATCAAATATAATGTCCATGCAGCTATAAGCGTAACTTTTTTTATTTTTTCAAAACTTTCCATATCTCTTAATTATATCATAAGTATTCAAAAACCATCAACATTAATATTTACTTTCGCAACTTCCTGTCACGGCAAAATCCACCGGGCATCCCGCCACAACAGAACCTTTTCCCTGTGGTACTCCGCCCGTAGTATATTTTCCCGTCCCAGAACATATTCCGCCACCAAGGAAGGCTTGACGCTTCCCTCCGGCGTTATAAGGGTATCCATCAGGATTTCCGCCTCCCGGTCCTCCTCACTAAAATGCCAGGACATATCTGCCACTCCCTGACGGATATTCACGGTCTTTTTGGGGGTTTCCGCCAGAACCTCGGAACTTTCCATAAATTCCTTCAACCTTGCTTCCATCAAATCCCACAATAGCCCTTCTTTTAAGTTCACCCTGACCCGATAAGAAACCTTCTGAAGATAGGACATAATGGAAGCTTCATTCACGGAAACTTCCTTAACCTCTTCCGCCTTCATCCCCGGAGGCAACTGTTTTTGCAGATAGGATGCCAATTCCTCCGGAGTAATCCGCTTATAAAGAAACAGTTCCACCCACTCGCAATCGGTGGAATACCCCAGAGACAGGGGAACCGCTATTGAAATACGGGGACGGGGATGAAAACCCTCGGTGCGGGTTACGGGAATTCCACTCCTCTTCAACACCCTTTCCAGAACCCTCTGCACATCCAGATGAGATATTAAAGACAACCTCCCCTTACGGGACAGTCTCACCCTCATCTTCTGCAATTTCTGAGTATATAATCTCCCTTCCTCCTTATACCCGACCTGGGTACTGGTTATGGGTTTATCCGGATCCCTGTCCTTCTTGTCGGTGGTGAGGCGGTTATGAATATCTCCCGAACACACGCCGCAGCCCGAACACCCTTCAAACCTGCAGTCGGCGGTGGTTTCCCCTTTATAGGCTCTCTCTCTTTCTTTTAAAAGGAATTCCCTTGATACTCCTATATTGATATGATCCCAGGGGAGTTTTTCGTCTATGCCCCTGCCCTTGAGATAGTAGTCGGCATTTATCCCTTCTTCTTCAAAGGCTTCCATCCACTTCTCATATTGAAAGAACTCGTTCCAGCCGTCGAAGCGGCATCCTTTTAAGTAAGCCTTTTCAATAACCGAGGATAATCTCCGATCTCCTCTCGTCAAGATCCCCTCCATCCTGCTGGTTTTGGGTTCATGCCAGTTAAACCGGATCTTTTTTCCCGTCATTCTTTTAGACAGTTTCATGGCTTTATTCCTCAGCGATTCCATATCTTCCATATCCTCCCACTGGAAGGGGGTGTGGGGAGAGGGAACAAACAGAGACACGCTGACATGGAGTTCCAGCCTGGTTTTCCTGATAACGTCGTGAACCAGTCGGATCATGGCTTCCAGGTCTTCATCGGTTTCCGTGGGGAGTCCTATCATGAAATAGAGTTTTACCTTATCCCACCCTTTTTTCTTCACCTGTTCCAGGGTATTGAAAAGATCCTCCTCGGTTACGTTCTTGTTGATGACGTCCCTCAAACGCTGGGATCCCGCTTCAGGAGCAAAAGTAAGACCCGTTTTGCGGGAGGTCTTGATCTTTTCCGCCAGATCCAGGGAAAAAGAGTCGATTCGAAGAGAGGGCAGGGATACGGATACGCCTTTTCCCTTAAAACGGCGGGAGAGGTTGTTTACCAGTTCATTTATGGCCGAATAGTCGGTACAACTCAGGGACAGTAAGGAAACCTCTTCATATCCCGTATTTTTTATGCCGGTTTCTATCAGGTTGAGCAGGGATTCCGGATTCCTCTCGCGAACGGGACGATATACAAAA
>Ga0067045_1028527_pt1 | contig 31745 bp, 9 predicted proteins | sample TerdegcTABiofilm_FD_59184 | JGI IMG/M metagenome (GOLD analysis project Ga0067045, IMG submission 59184) | Combined Assembly of (Gp0054472, Gp0054536) Wastewater bioreactor microbial communities from Singapore -Terephthalate degrading...
GGTGATGGGAAATCCATTTCCTCTGAAGGCGAACTCCAACAAGAGCTTTCAGGGAAGTATCGTATTAGGGAAGGGCTTTGTTTTAACGACCGGGGAAGCCCAAAGGCTTATAAATAAAGACCCCAGGAATAAAGATGTGCTATTTTCATACTTAAACGGCGATGATCTGAACAATGATCCGGAGCAGAAACCGTCACGTTGGGTTATCAATTTCTTCGATTGGAGCGAAGAAAAGGCAAGGACATATCCTGACTGCTTTAAACTACTTGAAGAGCGTGTGAAACCAGAAAGACAACGTTGGAAATTAGATGAAAATGGGAATGAAATAGTAGGAACCTATGCATTAAGAAGGCCATTACCTCAAAAATGGTGGATTTATGGAGAAAAGCGTCCGGCTCTTTATAATACCATATCAAAGTTAGACCAGGTCATGGTAACCAATAGGTATACTAAACATTTGGTATTTGATTTTCAATCTCATTCCATGGTATTTTCAGATTCTATAATTGTATTTGCTTTTAATTCTTTATATCATTTCTCAATTTTATCTTCATCAATTCATGAAGCGTGGGCTTGGAAAAATAGTTCGACAATTGGGCTAGGATTGCGCTACACCCCATCTTCTTGCTTTGAAACTTTTCCATTCCCTTCTTTATATTCTGAAAAAATAGATCAAATAGGGGCTACTATTAATGCATTAAGGAAAAGTATAATGAAAGAAAATAATATTGGATTGACAGAATTGTATAACCTTTATCATAGCTCTAAGCTTAATTTGAATAATAGTTTAATTATGAATATATTAAAGCTTCGCAGCCTGCATCAAGATTTAGATAATGCCATCATAGCATTATATGATTGGAATGATATCTCATTACAACATGACTTTTTTGAAATGGATTATCTCTCGGCAAATGATCATGTACGATTCACAATTCATCCCGATGCCAGAAAGGAAATTCTCAAACGCCTTTTACAGTTAAATCATGAACAAGACAAAACGGAGATAGAAATGCATTCTGCCTCTATCAATAAAAATAAAAGGAAAAAAGTAAATAAACATGCTCAAATTATTGACTTGTTCTCAAAAAAATGAAAATATCAAAACAATGTTTGCAACGTGCTATTTTTAAGTCCTCCTTTAGATTGATTTAGGGGCTTAGATTCATCTGATTTTTCTAAGGCATGTAGTTGATGGTTTAGATTTAACAATCGCTTTAAGATTTCTTTGCGAGCATTAGGATGAACAGTAAAGCGAACTCTATCGTTGTCAGGGAGGTATTCCAATTCGTAAAAATCATGACGTAGTTGAATGTCTAACCAGCCATATGAGCTAATAACAGAACAGTCAATCTTAATCTGTAAATTACGTAAGTCTTCTATCATCTTTATAGCATCATTAAATGCGATAGATTTGTTGATTTGCAATTGCTTTGTTAGCCACAAAATATCCTTTCCATAATTTTTTTCAAATAGTTTTTCACCCATTGATATATCCTCATTTGTGATAGGAAGTAATTGGGGATTATGAATCAAATTATATGTTTTTGTTAACCCTATCTGAAAATTACTCATTATCTTTTGACGAAGATTATAGTAAAGTACCCCTAGTTCGTCAAGTTCCATATTTATTTCAGGGAGAGGAAATGTTTCAAATACATTTCCTGGCGTATAATTTAGGTCTGACTTCATAGTAGTACAATACTTCCAAGCCCAAATATTATGTATAGTTGATTGAAGAATACTAAAAACTGCAAATGAACTATTATCAAATACAACTAAGGCATCAGCAAAAACCATATCCTTTTTCACAAAACTCATTGCTAATGTCTTACTTATCCTGGCAATTACCATGACCTGGTCTAACTTTGATATAGTCTCATAGAGCTCCTTTCTCGGCCTTAAGAAGCGCCACCATTTTTCTCTACCAACTTTATCGTTTTGCGCTAACCTTTCGGGCTTTACGAATTGCTCAACAATTGCAAAACAATCCGGGTAAGTTCTGGCTTTTTCCTCCGGCCAGTCAAAAAAGTTAATGACCCACCGTGAAGGGCGTTGCATGGGATCATTATTTAAGTCATCTCCATTCAGATAGGGAAATAGCACATCCTTATTCCTGGAGTCTTTATTTATAAGCCTTTGGGCTTCCTCGGTCGTTAAAACAAAGCCCTTCCCTAATACAATACTTCCCTGAAAGCTCTTATTAGAGTTTGCCTTCAGAGGAAATGGATTTCCCATCACCTCGGAATCATCCAAATAAGGCGTGATTCTATCGACCTTTTTGTTATCCAAAATGATGTCCTTATCCCATGAACCTTTATGGATTGTAACCAAGGCTACTTCTACTGCTGCTTTCCCTGGCCAGCGCATGGACCTGACCGCATGGTTGATGATGCCGCCATTTGAACAAATGACATCTAATCCTCCTTCACGTGCCGAACCTTGCGCTATGGTGTTTGTAGAAATCAGGGACTGAAATCCTCCCGGCTTCACCAGATTAAATATTTTCCTAAAGAAATAGGTCACCAAATCCACTGCTCCAATCGGCTTGTAAGCATATTTAATATATTCAAGAAAATGTGGCCCATATGCTCCGCTTAGTTTTTGCCCACCCAAAAAGGGTGGATTCCCCAAAATACAATCAAAGCCCCCTTCATTAAAAACTTCAGGAAACTCGATAAACCAATGGAAAAATCTTTGCGTAAAAGCTACGGAGGTGGCTTTGGCGACTTTTCTATCCTGCCATCCTTTATATCCGCTTAGTATAAGCCGGAAGTCGGCATCCGTCATCAAGTAGTCTTTGGTATCTGCTTTTTTAGGAATGAAAAACTGTGCTACCTGCGTATCTGCCATGGCTTTTAAAAACGTAGGCCCCTTGCCGTCCATAAATTTTTTATAAGCCTTTGCTTTGCGTTCTATTTCTTCGGGTGTGGTTTCGGGAAGCTGATTAAAAGTTTTGTATTCGGTCATCGCTTCCTGCACAGAAGTATCTACCTCCTGCCCTAATGTTAATTGCTGACCTGCACCTGTAGTTCTTGCTTTTCTTTCTTTTACATTTTTATCACGAAATGCCTTGGATATCTCTTTATCATCGTCTGCCAGCGTTTTAAACGCTTCATCAGCTATCCCTTGTTCCAACTCATTTCGCTGGCCAAGCCCGACAATGGCATCTCCACATTTGATGTGGTGATCCAGAAAGTTCAGCGGCTTGCCCGGGTTATGGCTTTCCAGCCATAATGCTACCTTACAGAGTTCTACTGCCAGCGGGTTTTTATCTACCCCGTATATACAATGGTTGATTACTCTTTTCAACGCGTTGCGGAAGGCGTTGGGATTGGGTTGCTGTTCACCGGTTTCAACCCTTGCTACTTCCTGGGCGATCCTCCGGGCAGCACTCAGCAAAATATGTCCGCTGCCGCAGGCTACATCGCATACTTTCAGGTTCAGGAGTTTTTCTGTCGTTTCACGTGCAGATGTCTTACCTCTGTAGAAGGGTGTTACCCGTTCTTCAATCAGGTATTCCAGGGAATGTAGAATAAGCGGTTTCACTAAATCTTCAGGTGTATAATGCGAACCGGATGTACTCCGTTCACCTCCCTTTTCGTACGTAAAGTGGTATTGTTGCCCGTCACCGGTAGTAATTACAGGAGCCAATTCCAACAATCCCTCGTAAATAGATCCGAGCTCTTCAACATCCAAAGAGCGGAAGTTGATAAGCACCCTATTCTTTTTTATATCTTCAAATTCGTTCAGGTTACGGATGCATTCCAGTAATACACGATTATTGATCAGGGCCTGGTTGATATGTTGTATTGCAGTATGCTGAAACAATTCACTGCCCAACGGAGGGATGCCCAATCTACTGCCTTTACTGCCGGGTTCAAAAAAGCTAAAGGTTTGCATCAAGCCCTGCCATAAATCGGTGTACTGTTGCTCAAATATGTATCGACTTTCCGATAATCTTCGTAAGCGGGCCAGGCTGTAAAAACGGTAATAAATTTCTTTACAACGCCTTTGCTCATCAGATTCATTGCCGGCAGCAAAAATCAGGTCCCGCTCTTCGGTTACCATCAGGAAAAGCAAACGGTAAATAAGCCGTAGCAATTGGTGATTCAGTTCGTAAGCAGATAATTCGCCACGGCGATAGGCTTCCCGCAGATTTTCGTTTTCGGGTTGATTGAGCAATCCATTCCCAAGAGCTACCAAGGATTCTTTCACCGCAAGGCTTAGCCCGTTACGGATTCGGTTGCCCGCATCAATGCTGTCCTGATAATATTTTTCGAGCAGGCATTGGTCAGCTTCGGATTTGCTGCGAGGGAAACGGCTTGCATGAAGCAGGCGAAACAGCAACGTAAACTCGCTGTATTTGTCCTCATCCAGCATTCGTTTCAGGTCAAACTCCACGTAGGTGAGCTTGATGAGGCGGCCGCTGTCACGAATGAGGCGGATATGCAAGCCATTGGTGGCAATACCAAACAAATGCTCAGTTACGTTCAGGTATTCCTGCACCATGGCATGTGGGGATAGCCGACTGGTTCCCCCGCTCGTTTTAATATCCAGTGTATTTTTATCTGGTTTATCCGGTTCAATAAATCCTACGATATGAACCGGTAAGTCATCCCGGTTATTTGCCGTGTGGCTTATATAATATCCCTGATTGTTTTCGCCGGTCAGGTTACTTTTTTGCCGGGTGTGATGAAAGCCCAAAGAATCCAAAAACTGTTCCATCCACCTGCGGCTCAACGTAGTGCCGTAAGGGTCGCTTGCGGGTAAATTCTGGCTTTTTTCGCTGAAGTGTTTCCAGTCTAATTTAATGCGGCTCCAGGCATACTCTATCTCGCTACGGATATTAGTGCCGGGTTCAAATCCGAAATCTGCAGCCGTTTGCCCTTGTGCTTCATCTGATTCTACCTTATGCAGGATTTCTTCCGAAATCAGGTTGCCTTGTATGTTTATGGTTGTGTATTTCACTTCACTAATGCTTTTAATTCCGCCTTGCTGGGCAGGTATAATTTGTACTCTTTGGCAAAAATGGTTTTATTGTCGGCAGGAAGGGTTATTTCCACCACCGCTTCACTTTTATCCTTACAAATGATAATGCCTACCGTTGGCTTTTCAAAATCCTGTTTCAGGTAGCGGTCGTAATAATTGACGTACATCTGCATTTGGCCGATATCCTGATGCCTAAGCTTGCCGATTTTTAAATCTACCAATACAAAGCATTGCAACAGGCGATTATATAGCACCAGATCCACATAAAAATCTTCGCCATCAAGGGAAAAACGAACCTGCCGGCCTCCGAACAGAAAGCCTTTGCCCATTTCCAATAAAAAGTGTTCAATTTTATCGATGATGGCTGTTTCCAAATCGGATTCCGTGTAAGCGGCCTTTTCTTCCAGTCCTAAAAATTCCAGGATATAAGGAGATTTAATGATATCCTCCGGTTTTTCGACAATTTGACCTTTAGTGGCCAGTTCTTTTACTTTTTTCTTGTCTTTGCTCAAGGTCAAACGCTCAAATAATCCGCTATCGTATTGGCGTTTCAATTCCCTGACACTCCAATTGTTTTGGGCGGATTCGATTTCGTAAAACGCTCGTTCCTCTTCATCATTTATCCGGATGAGTGTTACATAATGCGACCATGAAAGAGGAAACAGTTCTGTAAAAGGAAGCCGAGACATTGTTTCGGGAATTGGCATCAGAGCAGATTCCGCAGACACTGTCTGCGGAATTGGCAACGACTCAGACCGTGATTGATACAGAAGATAAAACAACCGAATTTGTTGCAGATTCCGTTCAGAGAATCCCTGACCGAACGAGCTGGTCAATTCTCTACTGAGTTTTTTTATAATCTCCTCTCCGTAAGCCGCTTTTTTACTGCCGCTTTGCTCTTCTTCCACAATCAGCTTACCTAACTGCAGGTAGGTAAATACCATCAGGCTGTTGGTTTGCCTCACTGCATAATGCCTAGCAGACCGAATGAGTACAACCGCTTGCTGTAAAAAAGTATCGGGTGTTATTTTCCTTGTTTTCGATGCCATAGTCTCATTTCACTTCCGGTAATAAAACGTAAATACCCAGTACATCCATCGGTAAGACAGGCTCTACCACCTTGTATTTATTACCACTTACCAGTTTTTTAAATCGTGTATGGCACTCTACTAAATGATTTGCTCTTTCTAATGCCACTTTATCGGTTTGTTCACGGAATCTATTTTCATCATGAACCCAATCCATCTCTTCGTTCAGCCAATACGTTCTTTCGCCCTCTTCAACATTTTGGGAGGGTGTAGTATGCATCAATAGATTGAACGCGGTTTCTTTGTTGATGAATTTCTTTTGGGTTACTTCGCCTTCATAGCCCCACAACCACATTTCTTCAGCTACTATCTGTTTGTTATTGGGTTGTTCTGCAATGACGTTGCGAACGCGAAATTGAAACAGAACAGTTTTATGTTTGAGGTCGGCAGTGCGGATTACGGCTGATCGGGCTGCACAATTACTTTTTCCCTGTAATGCATTGTTGATCATATATTGTGCTAAATGCTCCGTAAACGGGTGGTTCCGGCCAATGTATTTGTATCCTGCCGGGGTTGGGGATTTGAGCGATATTAATATATCGTTCTTGTCCGTCAGTAGGTTTTTCAGCCGTGGGGGAAGGTTGGTTGCATAAACGTTATAGCCATCTTTTTTGGCTTCAACCTGTACCCCCATAAAGCGTAACGAGTCTATTACGAATTGTTCGACGGCTTTTACATCGCCGATGGCATCGTCTACTTCCCGCAAATCAGCCTCTATTTCATGCGCTTTTATGGTATTTTGGGCAAAAATACTTCGGGATGCTTTTTCTCTTTGTTCGGCTTCTTCAAAAGCTTTGGCTACGCGGTTTTTCTCAGCTTCGATTTCTTCAGCTTCAAAAAGTGTAAGCTGATGCGTAACCTGCTTTACTGAAACAGATGGCTTGAGCAGGATCGCATTGGTAACGGCTTCCATCACCGAAGCACTATTCTCCGGAAAAGGAACAGCAATACCAATTGAACGTCTGATTTCCCGTGCTTTGCGAAGTAAAACTTCCAATACCACACCGTCAATGGGGTTATTGCTTCCGTATAAGAGGGCCACTTCCACAATATCGGACTGTTGTCCAAACCGGTCAATTCGACCTTCGCGCTGTTCCAATCGGTTGGGATTCCAAGGCAAGTCGTAATGCAACAGCGCATTGAACCCTTCCTGCAGGTTGATGCCCTCGCTCAGGCAATCGGTGGCAATGAGCAACCGTCTTTCCGATTTGTTCATCTGCTCAATTTTCTCCCTTCGGAGTTCGTCGTTCAGTTCACTGGTGACCACTTCGATGTGCAGGTTCTTGAAGTTTCTGCCTTTGAGGTTGTCTTTGAAAATTTCACCCAGATAGTTGGCCGTTTGAATGTAACGGCAGAAAATAATGGGGTTGTATCCGCTTTCAATATAGGTTTTAACCTGAAGCAGGGCTTCCCTGGCTTTTTGATCCTGCTCTATACCATAGAGCGATTCCATTCTTTTCGCATAAGTCAACAGGCGTCTGGATTCCGAATCTTTAACAGGAGCGGCCTTACCCAGGACTGATAAAGGCAGGTTGTCGTCTGTGGAATAATCATTGTCCAATACCATTTCGCTCGCCGCATTATGCTCGTCAAATCCGTCTTCCTCACCGGTGATACGCTTTTTCTCTGCCTTTTTTGTCAGCATGGAAATGCCCGCTGCGGGACTGCTCATCACCCCTCTTAACAATGCCAATGCATCCCAGTAATTGTAGCGTTGCTTCCGTCCATCATCCCTACTCTGAGTTGCCATTTCACGGGCATAAGCCAGAATATCATTGAACACTTCGGCATAAGCTTTCCCGATTTCGTAATCTTTGTCGATAGAATTTCTTTCTGGAAATTTGGTCTCTTCATCCAGCCATTTCACTACATCGCCCCGGCGTCTTTGAATGAAATGTTTGGCCATTTCCTTTCTTTCCTGTTCGGAGGAAGTAACTACGTCAATTTTCTCAAACTCGGGTTTAAGTAATCCCAACAAGGATTGAAACTCTGCCTGTTTGCCGCTATGTGGGGTTGCCGTGAGCAATACCAGGTGTTGGTTTGTTTTTTTGGAAATATCATGCAGCAAATGATAACGCTGCTGTTGTGAATTGTTGGCTCCCGCAGGTTTAGCACACGTATGCGCTTCATCTACCATAATCAATTCCGGGCAGTGGTCAATAAAAACCTGGCGTTTATTGCCGGATTTGATGTAGTCAATCGAAATAATTTGAAAAGGGAATGCCCTGAAAATGTTTTCATGGGTTCTAATTTGTCGTTCTAAGGTGGTCGCAGTTCCTGAACGGATGATGACTGCCTCAATTCCGAATTTGCTTTTCATTTCATCCTGCCACTGGTCGCATAAATGGGGCAGACATACAACGGCAAAGCGTTTGATTTCTTTTCGTTCGTAAAGCTCCTTGGCAATTAATAAGGCTTCGATGGTTTTACCTACGCCCACATCGTCGGCTATAAGCAGCCGGATAGTCTCTTGCTTCAAAGCCATAATCAACGGCACCATCTGATAGGAGCGAGGTCTGAAAGAGAGCTTGCCCAAACAACGAAAAGGCCCGGAAGCATTTCTAAAAGAAAGCCGTGCAGCATTGTAAAGCAACTTCGCAGATGTAAAGTCTCCTAGGTCTTTTTCGGATGGCTTGATGAAATTATACGTTTGTGGTTTTTCGGTAGGTCCCGCAACCGGCAGGAATATGCCTGTTATTTCTTCATCCGACCCTCCCAAGGGTTTTAATAATAGTAAGTCGGTATCATCAGACGGCAATACTACCCACGGTCTGTCACGAAGGGTAACTAAACTACCCGGTTTATAGTCGAAGTTTGTCATTAGTCTTTGCATGTTACGTTTTCCGTTAAAAATTCACCCAGATTCCTTTTGTCTCTCTGTCCATTAGCCACTTCAAGCAGGATCGGCCAGAGGTCGTCGTCCGGGATGGTCAGATCACAACCATTCAGTTTCAAAAAAGCAAACAGGGCCAAAAAACCTGTTCTTTTGTTACCATCCGAAAATCCCTGGCATTCTGAAATATGATAATAGTAAGCGGCTGCTATGTGAAACTTATTCTCGTGCAGGTATTGCCCCCCGAAACTTGCTTGTGGCTGATTAATGGCAGATTCTATAAGCTCTTTGTCTCTTATTCCATCCGAACCGCCAAATGCTTTTACAGCAAGTTTGTTGAGTTGCACAATTCTATCAAAATCAAGGAATGTATAGTCTGCCATCATTCTCCCAATTTTTTAAGTGTCAGGCTATACCTTGATTTTGCTTCCTCAAATAGTTGGTCAATAATATCTTCTTCTGACACTTGCGATTTGCCAGGCCTGACCACTTTAAAGATATCCGGGCGTCTGGCTATAAATTCCTCTAAAGAATCTTTGTAGTACCATGACAGAATCTGGTATCCGACATTCTTCAAAGCAGCTCTTTTTTCACTATCGCCTTTTTGGGTATCGGTATTATCATGTGGCATCCCATCGCAGAAAATGAATACATTAGGCTTGTAATAAAAGTCAGGTCGTACAAACATATTATCCACTTTGGGTTGTGCTTCGTCCGGGAGTTTTAGCCCTTTTTGGTAAAGAAATTTCAGGAATTTGTCTTCCGTGCTGCTGCTGGGATCTCTAGATGCCTGGAGGAACTGGTATTGCTGGTCATAACTGCTGAATGCTTTGTTTGCTAAAATTTCGACTGAAGATTTTTTTAGGTTTCGTAACGCATCCCTAATCAGGTTTCGGTTAATTTGTTGATGGTAATACTGATTGTAATAACTAAGTAAGTCATCATAGGTTGCAGGAAGCACTTCACCCTCTTCTTCCACACCGTTTAGGTAAAAGCAGAGTTCATAGGCTTCTGCCATAATAGCTTTGTAAAATGAAGGATTATCCACGATTTGGGATAGCACCCCCAAACTGCCCTCCGCCGCTTCATACAGCAAAATATTAGGAGCTTCTTCTTCGCCCATAATCGTTGCCCCTATCTCGTTGGATTCTACCTGGAAATAATTTTCAATGGCCCGTTTGAGGGCAAACATCAACGTAATTACGCCATTGCATCCGCCACCGAGGCCGAGTGCTTTTACCGGCTGAATATATAGGGCATTTGCAGTATCAGAAGTAAATAATTTCACATCCTTTATATCATGTGCTTCACCGCTGGCTATTTTTTCATCTTTTTGCTTTTTGCTTTGCCAATAGCCGGTGTTGAGGTTAATGGTAAATCCATATTCGCCGGAAGATCGCCATTTCAAATTGAGTTTGAAGATACGGCAGGCAGGCATATAGTGGATGTGAAGCAATTTTTCATCGGATACACTGACAATACCTTCGACGGTATTTTCAAAACCACCATCCACGGCAAAATAGGTTTGAATATCATATCCTTTTTTACTCCGTTCTTCTTCCTGGCAAGTAATCCGTTGCAGCTCATAGGCTCTGGTTTCAGCCATCTCGATCAATGTGGTATGCACATGTTTGGAGGTATCCAGTTGCAACGTTTCATTGATGATGGGATCAACTTCATATCCGTATTGTGTGTCGTAAAGGAAATAGCCTGTTTGGGGAGAGATTTTCCCTTTCTCCAACTTCAACTCCGCTTCAGTCAGTATCATGCGGTCTACCCGATATTTTGCACCATCATGATAAATAACGTTTCTCGGACCAAATTCATTCAGTGCTATAAATCGAGGTCTTGATATAAATTCACCGCCACCGTCTTCACTTTCCATAAAGGAGCGAACGGGCAAACGGGTGAAATTATACCCGGGCAAAAAGCCCTCAGCAGCTAAATAGCGGTAAGGATAGAACTCAGATTGGTCTCTATTTCGACCTGAGGATTTCCCGGGATCATTCAACAATAAATCCCGCTGCCTTTCTGCCTGTCTTAAACTTTTGTATGCTTCTCTCTTTTTCTCATGGTTGTCAGCATATATTCTATTCTCAATAATAGAGGTTGCAGCCTTTATTTGGTTTTGGGCAGCGTTATAGAGTTTTCGCCAGCGATTGAGTGATCGGTCAAATGATAATTGGAAGTCGTCAATATTCTGTTTTATCCAGTCGTCCGTAAACCAGGTAGGTTTTCTTCGAGCCAATTCATCTTTGAAGTATGCGTCTTCAATTACTTTTTTGTAATTATTGAGAATGACTGCCTTTTCATCTTCGCTAATCTTCAAGGTGTCAATGATTTCCTGGTTCAAGGGAAGAGTGTTCAGATTAGTTTTATCCACTAACTCTCCAAGCGAATTATTGAGCGCACTCAGGGAGCGTCTGGTTAAAATAGATGCATTCAGGTGGCTCAGCAAAAGCTCCTGATTGATCAAATCAATTCTTGGAGCGGTTACCGTACCGGCAACCATCTGTGTGGAATGCTTAAAATAATGGCGGTCATGAGCGCTGAAATTTGAGCAATACACCAAGACGAGTGCAGCCTGCCCGCTTCTGCCTGCCCGGCCGCTTCGCTGTGCATAGTTTGCAGGCGAAGGGGGCACATTTCGCATATGTACAATGGAAAGGTCGGATATGTCAATACCCAATTCCATGGTTGGGGAGCAAAACAAGGCACTGATCTTTCCGTTTCTGAATTCTTCTTCCCGTTGCTTTCTTTTTTCACTGTTGATCTGCCCGGTATGCTCGCTGCCTTCTATGGGTTTGATGTCGTGGAAATTGGTTTGATAAAAGTGTTTAAAATACTCGTTTGGTCGTTGCCTTAATGGTTTATAGGAACGGTTTTTTATCAAATCAGGAACTAAGGTCTGACCATCTCCTTTATGCCATAAAATGTTGTCAACTTTAAGTTTGAATATTTTCACCTGTTCACCGTTTGTGGACCGAGCAATGTCACTTTTTAACCATCCTCCGCTGTTTTCCAGAAACTCAAACAGGTTATACACAAACTCGTTATACGCTTTCTTGCCTGCATACTGTTTTTCCAGTCCGTATTTCTTGAATTGACCTTTTATATATCGGCCAAATACACTCTGGATACCTGCACTTTCTGAATAAATATTTCTGCTGTTGCTGGCTAAACTTTCTACCCGGATGAAATTGGGAATTTCAAGTTTTTCACTTTCATCCAATGTCCATGGGGCTTTAAGTTTTTCTTTGATTTTCTTGGAGTTGGTGGAAATAATACCCGGTTCGAGCATCGAAAAACTGAGTGCATAAGACTTACGAAAAAAGTCAAAAACCTGATGCAAGAAATCTTTTCTTTCATCGGGCGACATAGCCATTAATAAATCGTTGGATTGCCAAAGGGATTCGTCCTGAACAGATTCAGCTAAGTACTTGTATTCGATGGTCAATAATGCACATTGTTCGAGGTTGGGCAGGACAACGCGCCAGCTTCTTCTTAAATCATGCAGAAGGCGGTACATGATAAAATCCTTAAATGCATCTTCGTTTTCTTTCCTGGGTCCGGGAAAAGTGGCCGGCTGTTTAGCAAATTGGTTCTGAGAGATATTTAAGCAATCAAATACCCTGTCCGCAATATTGGTATAATCAAGCGTAGTATGTATTTCGAGGGCCTTTGCAATCGCAGCTCTCAATTGACCTACCTTTACAAAATCATTGAAATGCCCTGCCTGTAGCGATGCATCCTGCCTGTTATCAGTAAAACTGAGCAGCTTTTGTTTCTTGGGTGCTTCACCAAACTCCTGAAGCTGGGTAATGGTTTCAAAAGACAAAACGGTGGTGGCAGTGCTTCGGCCTTCCCCTCCCAATTTCATTACTTTTGTCCATTCGGCCGTTTGTGCATCATAGATAGTGCCCGAAGTCGGATCGAGCATCAGAGGTGAGGGCAGGAACCAACCTTCGAAATCCATCGGACCTGTAAATGAAAAGTCACCTTTCTTATTGAAATATATTTTTCTTGGTAAGCGGAATTCACGCTCTGATTTCAACTTTCGGGTTCCGTCTTTTCTTTCTGGGCTAAACCAGGTTTCCGGCAAGTCAGGGATATCTCTTTCCGGATCCCATATAGGTTCTTCATCCTCCTCGTGCTGAATAAAAATGTATCCTTCTTTTATATTTGCCTCATCATCTTCATCTACGATGTCATAAAACTCCCTTGGTTGTATCAGGGAATCATTAAAGCTTAGTTTTACACAAGTGAATTCGTGTCCTGAATTACGACTAAATACCAGCGGATATAATTTATTCTCCTTGCTGTCGGCATACAATCCGGCATCTAAATATAACTCACGGGTTTGCTGATTGCCAAGGGTAGCGTATACAGAGCCCGTTTGTGTGATAAACTGATGGATTCGATATGGCAGGTAATTTTTGTCTTTGCCCGGCTTGGTATTAAGCCTATTTGCCCATTCCAGCAATTCCTCTATGTGTTTAGTGGCAGTTGGGTTGTCAACACCGGAAAGGGTTGCTAACTGGGCTGCAATCTTTGAAAGTTCAGTTGGCTTCCTGCGAATTAAGGTTCCTTCTTTATTTTCTAATGCAATTTGCTCTTCAATCCAGTTTGCTGTGGGATGTTTCTCGAAATCGTCCGCACTACCATTGGTAGCTATCCCTATTTCAATAGCTTGCCTTAAATCTGCATGGGATGGCGATTTTCCAACTCCGATACTTCGTACAAGATATTCATTGACTACCTGATTGGAATGGATGTCTGTTCCAAAAATAGTTGAGGCTACTTCTGCCACTTTCTCTTTTTGTTCCAATAACTTAGTGGCATCACCGGACACCATAGTCGCAGAAGTTCCTATACAGGTTATCGGATTGCTGGCCGCCGATTTGATTCTGCGAATGAGTAAGGAAACATCGGATCCTTGTCTGCCCCTATATGTGTGTAGTTCGTCAAAAACCAGGTATTTGATATTTTCAAGGAAGTTTTGTCTGACTTCGACATCCCTGCCACTTCTTGTCATCACCAATTCCAACATCATGTAATTGGTAAGCAGGATGTGAGGCGGGTTTAAGCGAAGTTTTTCCTTTTGCTCTTCGGTCTCCTGGCCAGTATATTGGTCAAATGTGATTGGAAATATTTTGTTGTATTTCTCTTCGTAGGTTCTTTTGAATTTTTCAATTTCCTTATACTGGGAATTGATTAAGGCGTTCATTGGATAGACGATGACCGCCTGAATCTTATTCTTGGATGCTTCACCTTGGTTTAATACATAATTAAAGATGGTAGCCATATAGGTAAGCGACTTCCCAGAACCCGTTCCGGAGGTTACTACGAATTCTTTACCACCTGAACCCAATAATATGGCTTCTTCCTGATGTTTATATAGATTGAATCCAGAAAAAATTCTATCTAATTCAGGGTGAAGATATCCTTCACTTACTAAATCGGACAATAGCCTTCCTTTTTCAAAAGTTGGATTGAATTGAACCAACGGTTCTGGCCATAGTTTTTTGTTGCTGATTTCTTCATCGACCTTCTGTAAAATACGAGGGTCTTTTATATTCAGGAAACTCTGGATATAACGCTTATAGTTATTGACTAGTTTTTTATGAAAGTTTAATATATCCATGTTTTCTTACTTAATTTGTTTTAATTTCTGTTCAATCAACTTCAGCACATTATACGCTTCTTTCTCGTCACTCAATATTTTCGCTTTATTAAAACATCGAACAGCTTACCCCCAACAGCAGTTGTATTTATTCTCACCAATTTGTCTGTTATGACCAAATTTAAGTTATATTTTGTAAGCTGGAAAATATGATACTATCTGTAGTACATTTTAAGAATAGGTTTGATTTCCATAGTTTGCTGTAAAAAAACACTTGTATCGTTGACCTGAACAGGCCTTTGTACTTTTCTCGCTTAGCCCTCACCAGAACAGGTTAGGCTCGCTTTAAATGAAAAACAGCCCATCTAAAAACATACCTTAAATCAATGATAACAAAATAATTAACTCAAACCCTTCGGCCCCGATGGGTAAGGGATAAAAAGCGAGGCTGTCTAAAAAGTTGGGCCGCCTCTTTTTTGCATATGATCCAGAAATTTTGTAAATTCATAGTACTCATACCATATACATGGATTTAAAAGTACGCTTTAAAGCTTTACCTTCTAAACAAAACAGTTTATTTCCGGAAGATATTTTCAGGCGTATAGCCGAAGATCATCGTGTTCGTTTAGTCAATCGTGTTGTAGATGATTTGGACATTAGTTCCTTATTATCTCAATACAAGGAAGGCGGCGCAAGCAGTTTCATCCCTGAATTACACTTAAGATATTGTTTTACAGCCACATGAACAATATTTATTTCTACCGGAAAATAGAAAAGGTTCTGGGGGAGAATATTCATTTCATGTGGGTTTCAGGTAATAGTAGACCAGACTTCAGGGCGATCAATTATTTTCAGAGTAAACGCCTTCGCTCTGAGATTCACCACTTATTTTCTGAGATTGTACGTCTTTTGGTAGAGTTGGGTTATGTGAGCTTGGAGGTACAATACATTGATGGAACCAAAATAGAATCTACTGTCGGCAGGTATACCTTCGTATGGCGTAAACCTATTGAGAAAAATCAATCTAAGCTTTAGGCTAAAATTGCAACAATACTGACAGAAATAGATGCTCAGATCAAGAGTGATGCTAAGGGGCAGATGGCTTTGGAAAAGGTTGCTATAGACTCTGAATCCCTTAAAAAGAAACTCTCTGAGATCAATGCCCGGCTCAAGGACAAAAACAAAGGGGAAAGCCCTTTTTTATGTAATTTTTCAGCAATGACGGAACGCCAAAAGAAGGATGGAGACTAAATATATGGAATCATGAAAAAATCATGATCGCTGCATGAGTTCAAAAACAGATCCCAATAATCACAAAAAAGAGGCCGCCTTTTTAGACAGCCTCTTTTTTGTGGATGTTTATTTTACAGATTTACCGGGTTAATTTAAGATGAAATAAATACTACTTACACTCCTTTCCAGTTACATCTACATCTTCTGTTCCAATCTCTACTCCGTAAATTCTAAATTCTGAATCTGTCGTACTTCTTCCTCTATCTACTAATACAGTAAATGTTTCTCCCGGTGCCATAGTAAATTCTAAAGACCCGGTTGTACTATTGGCAATTTCATTACCAAGAGAGTTATAAACTTTAATAGACACTCCCAATTCAAAAGCTTGTTCCATATAGGTCCAGCCAAGTTGATAATTAACCGTTGTGGATGATCCCATTGCTGTAAAAGTTTTTGACGTTACTCCACTCTCAACAACACCCCAGAATTCTTCCGTTTTTTCCTGAGCCTCAAATTTAGGCTGAACCAAAGTAAGGTCATTTGTTGTCACTTCAAAGTTTGTGAATTTATTACCTGATACCTCTCTGAATAATTTTTGCCCTGGTTTGTTAGGTGTTCTTAAAGATGGGCCCAAATTCCCATTAAGGTCTGACTCAACTGTATTAAATACCCAGCCGCACATTTGTGCTTGAAGGCCTGCATACTTGAAATTAGGAACCTCGTTATCATTTTCATCCAATATTTTAAACGGAGCATTGATATCAATAACTGTTAATGATTTTATCGACATATCGTATCCATTAATTGGCTTATCAATAATTTTAAAAAGTTCCAACCCTTCAAGCTCAATACAATCGATCACTCTATTTTCACTAAATGCATACGGACTATTCCACGGATATTTTGCTTTTAGGGGATCCGTCGCAAAGAAACGACCTAATCGAGGATCATGCATTCTATACTTAAAGTTAAGACTATTTCCCTTATTTTTAATTTCATCGTCCCGTTGCTGTCCCTGATAACCATAGCGGTAAGCATTGTCCTTATCAGCAACCAGGTCTTTGGTGGTGCGGAACAGCAGTAGGTTATCCACACGGAAGGTACCCGTAGTGTATATATTCTGGCGCATCTGTATACGTATATTGGGCATGGTAGGACTAATGGTTACGGAATACGTACCATTGCTGGCCATATTCAGGTAAGGTATGGGAGTCATAATATTAAGCGAGCCAATGGTAACGTACTGCCATACGATAATATTTACCGAGCCGGCCGTGCCCACATCTACATTTACGCTAAAAGTATAGGTTTCGCCGGGAGTTACGGCAAAATCCTGGTGTGTGCCATGCGTGGGATTGGTACTGGTTACCTGCAGCATCTGGCTGCCGCCGGAAGTTACCACCGAAAGTGTGGCATCTGTATAGCGCCCCCAGCCGTCTACCGTGGCCACATTACCGCCCGACATTACAATGGTAGGGTTCTCGAAATCGGTAAAGTGCAGGGTATCCGGTACGTCAACCCATACGCTGTCGGTCTTTTTCTTACAGCGTTCGTCCATAAGCATACCAAAGGGATAATAATCGTAGGTATACTTCATTTCCGGCTCATAATAATTATTCGAGGGGCTTCCGAAGCATACCAGCTGTTTACGGTCGCTTACTATCACCTGTACATTGTTCTGATGATTATTCAGCTCATACTCCTTAGCTCCGCGTAACTGCACACCTGTAGTAAGCGATACTGGTGTAAATGAGAGTTTTTTATGTCTCTTTATGCTCCCGACACGTTTAATACCGTATATCGTATTTTCTTCTAAGAAAAATCCGGCATTGGACGGTGTTTCTTCATCTTCTACATTCCTGTATATCGCCAGTGGATTACCTCCTGCATCGTAGATGTAATATTCTGACCAGGCTTTACCAGCTCCTTCTATTACAGATTTTGCACAACGATTCCCCATCGGGTTATATGAAAAACTGATCCAGGGTTTCAGCGAACCTGAAGTACGGAAAATGGAAAGCACCTTACCCGGTGTATTCCAACGAATTTCATCTATTTCCTCCGCGATATCTGATCGTAAAGTTCCCTTTGGATTATATACATAATTATTTACCGACTGGTTGTCTATATCATAAGAGACCAAAGCATCTCCCATATTATCTTTCACATATTCCAAACGATTGGTATTAGCATAATAATTATATTCAAAGTCATCGAAATGTGTGGCAGTTTTATCGTAGCGGCCCAGGAAGCGTATATTGCCATTGGCATCGTAAATGTAATCTGTACGGAACATATCTGTCTGCGGGGCCACAGGGTCCCAGTTACCCAGGGCAAATGCGGCATCGTACTGCAGATAGCTGCGGCTGCTGCGGATACGTTGTAACTGATCGTAAGCATACACCTGCAATAAGGCCTCGGAATACATTTTGTCGTCCATATCCTTAAGCGTAGTATTCATAGCCACTATATTACCATTATACAATCCGTTGCCGCCATAATAGGCTGCCGGTACATCCAGCAGGTAGTTCTGTGTGCCGCTGATGGCCGTATAATCGCCTGGATAATAGTTGAGGGAAAATCCATAGGCATCCCGTGCAATAAACTGGTTGGGAGTGCCCACTACGCCATCCTGCAGGGGATCTTTTGCTTCGTCGAGCTGATCGCTGTTCACTGCCTTTGTCCAGCCCTGCAGGGTATAGGTATAATCCTGCCCCTGACTTTTGTACGGACCATACTCTACCCTTGCCAGTAATCCATGATAGTAATACTCGTATCTTGCATCCTCGTCAAACCAGTAACCATCTGTACTGGTAGATGCACTTAAGAGTCGGTTCTGATCGTCGTAACGGTAACGGTGTATAAACCGGTCCTGGCGGCTGGCATTCAGCGATACAGAGAGGACATTACCACTTAACTGATCGTATATATATTCTACTTTATGGTAACGGAAGTTGTAATCGAAATTCAGCGGATCAGTATCGGCAATATTACGGTTCTCCTGTAACATCGCCTGTACATTACCGTGATAATCATAACTATAATAAATAGCCGTTTCGTAACTTGTACCAGAGGGTGATGCACCTGCGCCAGGCTCATACGTAGTATATGCAACTCTCTTGCGCAGATTGGCCTGCGTAAAGAAACCCGCGGGATAGTATCCGCTTAGCGGAGCTGCATCGTAATAATTACGCAGGAACTCACTTTTTGTATACCCCGAGTTCAGGAATGTGTTGGCATTGGTTGGGTTATGCAGGGAGGCCAGGGAGGCCACCGTAGCGTCGGAACGGGTCATTACGCCGGACTCTGCAATACGTCCCTGGGCATCGTACTTGGTAAAAGAGTACACATTCGAGGCCTGGTCTGCATTTTTGGAGATAATAATGCGGCCCAGATTATCGTAAAAATAGCTGCTTAGCCCTGCATCGGGTGTTTGCTCGCGTATGGGGTTGCCCAGTGCATCGTAACGGTAGCGCGTTGTAAGCATATAGGCCTCGCTGCTGGCAAAGCTTATATTATTGTGCTGCGGCTTAAATTCTGTACCTGCGGTACGTGCGGTATTCACGGCCACCATATCGCCCAGAGGCAAACGTCGTACGGCCTTGGGAGGCACGGTACGTACCAGGTTACCGGCGCGGTCGTAGTAAAAGAGCGTAAAATGGTATTCGTCGCTGGTATAGATCATATCAAAGGCTTCTAACGCACCCATGCAACGCTCTATATAGGCCAGGCGGTATGCACCTCGCACACTGTCGAGATAAGCCTGGTAGTCGTTCCAGGCATTTTCAGCAGCCAGGTCGAGCAGGTAATCTACGCAGGGGTCAATAATGGTATCTTTAGGGAATGGTACCGATGGTTCGTAGCAATTTGTTTCGTAGCTGAAGGGCTGTACAACAACCTCCCAGCCTTCTTCGGGCACGATCTCTGTTACGGGCTGTGTGCCCGGCATATCGTAAGGCGAGCAGCAGCGGGACGTAGCGGCGGTAATGGTACGGTTGTTTACGGCCATGGTAAGGCGGAACTGATCGCAGCGGCACTGTGGCGGCAGATAGGCCATATCGGTCTCTATTACAAGTTTGGTACCCGATACAAAGGCATATAACCCATAAGAGCCGTACTGGTTGTTGAGCTCCTGCGCCCAGGCATATATAAAGTCCATAAATGTAGGATACAGAAGGGCTGAATAGGTAAACGAATGTGTAGGCGGCGAATCGGGTATAAGGCTGCATACGGTACCATTGGAGGTAATGCTGTATACGCCTTCGGGTACACGGTTGCCCCCTGCCAGGTCTTTAAGATCGAGCTCTATGTAGTTTTTACGGCAGCTGTCAGGCCCTTCGCAGGGTTCGCAGTTTTTAAGCAGGTTGCAACTTTCGATAACAAAAGAAGCCGGTCCTCCGCTATAGGTAACGGTTACCACTGCGCTATGTGTACTCTGCCCGTTTTCGGATGCACTCATAATGGCTTTTACCGAATGTATCTCGCTTACGAGGTTCGGATCGAGCGGGGCACCGCTGGTGAGTGTGGCAGGGAAACTGATACAGGGCTCCAGCTCGGCCAGTATTTCGTTAACAAGGCCCGATTCCAGTGCCAGGCGAAGTTTTTTCTCGATCTCGCGCAGGTTTTTATGTTCCTGCGTATTACAGCGCGGATCGGGAATAAAATCGCAGTCGGCAGTATATACGGCACGCAGTGTACCACTGGTAGAAAGGGTACCGTTAAGCCGGGTTTCGGGTGTGCCGGGTGGTATGTAAAACTCGGAAGCATTGGTGGTTTCGATAGCCCCGAAGCTGAAATCGCTCTGCGACGAAGGACCGGGCGTAGTGGCCGGCACGGGATAGAACCCGGTAAAGGTTTGAGGCTGCGCCGGAGGCAGTGTAAGTGTACTGCTTACATTGTCCAGGCTAAGGGTAATGGTAGCCGAACCCCGTTTAAGCTCGAACATATAAGCAGGCGAACCTGTATATTTCCAGGTATAGGTATTAATAGCCCCGTTGCCCAGTATGGTTTTAAGATTGGTAGTAATATAGGGTTCGTATATGCTGCTGAAAGTAACGGTACTGGTACTCCAGAGATGCCCGTTTGCACTGAGTGCATTCATCAGGTTTTTAAGATCGGTGATATCTTCGGTGGGCTTGCACACTGCCTGCGGATCCTGTGTACAGGAAGTAAGGTTAAGGCAGGTAGTGAAGGGAATTTCGATATAGGTAGGATCGGGATTATCGATATAGGCGTATACGGCCACGCCCCCGGGAACATTGTGTACATCGCCTATAAAGGTAATATCGCTCCAGCTGAAACCGGCAGGTGCTCCCGGAGGCCAGCTGAGGCTGGTGGTACAGTTACCGGCAATTACAACCTGCACAAGCGAAGGACTTACCGTAATAGCGGCATTAAATCCGTTGCCTTCGTCTACCAGGTACTGGTACAGTGTACTGCCCAGGTAAGCTCCCGAAGCCAGGTCTACCAGGCCGCTGGTATTAAGTTTGCCGTTTATGGCAAGCATCAGCAGCATGTTTTCGAAGTCGATCTGCATTGGGCATTTACCGGTAAGCATACTGCCTGCCTGAGATGCATACTCGTTCATTTCGGCAGTTGATGGCGGATCGCTGAAACCGCCCTGGTTAAGCATAGAGCCAAAGGTTGGGAAGCGCTGCTGCAGCGAGGTATAACGATGAAAATCGCCAATATTACAAGGGTTTGCAGGCACTCCGGAAAAATATACCGCACTGAAATAAGTAAACAGGTTAAAGTAGCCGGTACCGATACAATCGGTATAAATACGCTGGCGCTTGGTAGCCTGGAAGCTGCGCTGGGAAACAGCCATTGCATACTGGCGGGCCGTTGCGTATAGTATGGCTATCTGCCGCCATACCTGGTCGGGTTGTATGGCGGGATTACTGAGGTCGATGGACGTTGGAGCTCCCGTAACGCATGTACCCGGACTTACCGGACCACAATGTACATTTACATAGGCCATTTCTACAATATCCAGGTTCACCGGTATGCTCATGTTTACCATGTAGTTATTGAGCTTGCTCTGGAAAATGGTACGGGCTGTAAGTACCGGCGCAGAAGGAAGCAGGTTGCCATAGGCGTATGAAGCCGGGTTGGAGAAGAACGGATCGTTGGCCAGCAGGGTATTAATAATGGCCGTGGTGCTCATAGGTGTGCTAAGCCCCAGCTCGCTTATGGCTTGTGCAGCGGTATATTTCTGCAGCAGGTTGGCGTATTCGTAGGTGTTTACTTCTACACCGGTCCCAAAACCATTATCCATGGTTGTGGTATAATTGAATGCCTCGCTGCAGAACTCGTATTTGAAATATTCGGGGTGATATACCACCAGCGATTTTGCAAAAGAAGGCAGCCAGGCATTTACAAAATCGGCCGTATGTTTAAGCTGCTCGGGGTAAATATACAGCTGCCCTGTAAGTCCGTCTACCATAGGTGTTACGCCTACAGCCGGCTCGGGTTCCAGGTTATTGTCTACATCCAGGCTCAGTATTACGCGGGCCCGGTTACCAAATTCGTCGTAGTAACCATCTACCCAGGTATTGGTAATGGGATTGCGGTATTTAGGATTTTTCCAGGTTGCCGAAGGCTGCGAGGCAAAAATGGATGCCCCGGGCTGGCTACCTCCGCTAAAGGGATTATTGAACTGTATATCGTCGCGTTTGGGCAGTTCGTTATTCAGGTTCAGCACCGACAGCGGGAAAGCCGATGCATCGCCGGCCGTATGCCCGCAGTACTGCCCCAGCAGCGAAACGTCCTGCAGCATCATTTCCCAGCCCACCGTACATTCGTCTTTATACTTATCGGCACACAGACTTTCGCATTGTTCTTTCAGGTCTTTATATACCATTTTAGCCTGTTCTGCTCCGCCCAGTTCGGCCTGGTTTTCGGTTACAAAATCGGCTTCAGTACCCAGCCCTTCCAGGCAGGTCTGGCAGGTAATGTAACAGTCGGAGAGGTCGGGCATCTGGTAAAAGTCGTCCAGCTCCTTCAGGCAGGTATCGCGCACCATAATGGTATCGAGATATGCTTCCATAGCCTCTGGTACTATGCTCAGTTTCTTTACCACGTTGTACAGACCCACATGCAGGGTTACGGTAGAATCGAACCCAAAGGTGGTACTGTCGTCGCAGGAAGTATTTATCGCCGCACCCGGTATGCGTATCTTATACGGTCCATCGGCACTGGCATTACCTATTACATAATTGCCACAATCGTCCAGAAGGCTAATTTCCAGGTCGTATACACAATCGGCACAGAAATCGGGTACACAGCCGTTAGAAAAATCTTCGGTAGTGAGCCTGTACTCGAAACGGTAATCTTTGGTACCGGTTACGGGTATAAAGCGGTTCACGGTATACGACATACCATCCATACCCAGCTGGTTTTGCATACCGTGCGGGTTTTGTGCGCTTATATCCAGCAGATCTTCGGTAACCTCTTCGCCCAGGTCCTGCAGGGGATTGCCATTGTCGTCGGTAACGGGCAGCAGTCCCGAGGGCGAAATACCGGCCAGGGAAGTTGCAATGGTACGGCCGGCCATATCGGTATAGGTAATACTTACCTGTCCGTTGGCATCTACTACCATTCCTTTCTGGTAATACCCGGCCCAGCCGGCATCGGTACCAAAAAGGCGGTTCAGATCGGTTTGCGTGGGATTACCATATACATACTGCGTTTCGTGTCCGCTGCCGATCCTGAAATCGTAGCCCACCCCACTCTGCATCTTGGGGCGCGAAGCATTATCGGCCTCGTAAATGATACGGGTAAAAGGAAACAGCTCTGCATCGGGTAAACGGGCCTGCTGCCTGTCCTGTTCGGTATTGGCACCTGAGTAATAATGACTTACTCCCCTTCCCGTGCCCATACCTTCGGCATCGCCAAAGCAGGAACCGGGCAGAGCTTCCTGGAAATCGAAGTTAAGATAGCTGTACTTATTTCCGCCCATATCCTGGTTGTAGTTAGCTTTGTACCAGAAGCCCTGTTCGGTAACACCAGGCAGGGTATTTATGGCCGGGCGGCCCAGAAAGTCGTATATGGTTTCGGTAACCACACCCATTTTATCGTAATTATTTATGCCGCTTTCTTCTACCGTTGTGGCGGTATTAGTCTGGCGTACGCGCAGCGAGCCATCGGCATAACTGCTTTTGGGCAGTATTTTACCTTCTTCGCTGAACAGGAGTTCGCTCTGTACATTTACGTTGTTTACCAGTGTAAATGTGTTGTACAGATCTACCTTAAAACGGGCGGCCGAGGCCAGGCCGGATACAAAAAGGTTTCCGGCATCGTTAGGATCGAACGACCAGTTGCCGAACAGGTCTTTATCGAGGTTGGGCCCACCTTTGGTTAGCGGACGTATACGCACGCATATGTAGCCCCGGGTGTATATAATGGGTATGTAAAAACGGGTTTGCGTGGCTGGCACCCGCACACGCGAGGCATTGTTAAGGAATTTTGCCGGCAGCGTTGTTGCGGGCCGTGCCCCACCTATTCCGCCACTCTGAAAATCGTCTACATGTATCCATTCCAGTTCATATTCTGCGGCCCAGGTACGTGGCACCCACTCTACCGCAAATACATTATGCTGATCGCGAAAAGCATTCAGGGTAGCCGGGGCAAGGGTTACAAAACTGGTGCTGAGCTGGCTCATATTCAGGTTATAATAGCGGGTGCGCTGCAGCTCCAGTTCTACTTTTACATCGCCGGGTATCATAGAATACGACACCGGTGTCCCGTTTTCGTCTTCTGCACTAACGGCAGTAACGCGCACTTCGGACCAGTAGGCATTTTTATATGCCTTCCACGAACGCTCTGTATCTTTTACCTCCAGGCCGGGATATTTTTCTGCTTCCAGCACAATATTATCGGTAATAATAGCCGATACGGTACCAAAAGGTGCTACCGTACGGTATTTTACTTCCAGGTTTACCTTTACCTTACGATAGCCGCCATAGCAGATGTTTTCGTCGGGGTCCATAAACAGCGATACCAGCAGGTCGGCATTTTTATCGCGGTAGGCCGCCGTATTGGTAGATATGGCCGTATAATCAGGATCGGTAACATTACCCAGCAAAACAGAACCTCCTGTATAGGTATTCACATAATAATCTGCGGTTATGCTGGGTATATTAGGCTGAGCCAGCATTTTTGCCGCCATACCGGAGTAAAGCATCAGTATAAGCAGGCCCGTCCTAAACGTAAGCAGGCTCTGGTTTTGCATTGATTTTTTCATTACTGCGGCTATCTTTAAGAATATATTGACTTTCATAAAAATCAGCGTTTGTAGTTGTTAGAACGGTTTTCCTTAATGGTAAGCACACCCCGTTCGGTTTCCTTACGGGTACGTACCGGCCTGCCTTCGAGGTCGTAATCGTAGAAAGTGGCAAAATTATTTTCGTCGAGTACCGAAGTAAAGCGGAAATTGGTACGGTCGTATACATAGCTGTTCATATTGGCATCGAACGGATGTATGCGTATATCGTCGAAAAACACCTGCTGTCCGCCTGATCCGGGACGAAGCGTAACGGCCAGGGTTCCGCTGGCGGAGTTCGGCAGCTGGAACTCGTATTCGAACTTCTGCCAGCGCTCTACCAGGTCGGTTTTTCGCAGTGAGCCGGCTACAATTACCGAAGTACCGTTCAGGCGCACATCTGCCCCAATACCGGTATAATCGTAGGTACTGTTGGTATACTGCCCCCGGGCCCAGAACGACAACACAAACTTTTTGGCCTGAGCAGCCGAATTGGGCGAAAAGCCGGTAAGCAGGTCGTTGTTATTGAGCACATAAGGCACCTCTATACTTTGCTGTGCACCGGGTGCGGCGCTCAGTGTAAATTCTTTGGTATAGTTGGCTGTAATTACCATAGAATATTTACCGGTATGGGCCTGGGCCGAAGTAATCTTATTCTGCGCATCGGCGATACGGAAGTGCGGTTTAAGACAACTGTTGTAGAATGCATCGGCATAGTAATCTTCAAAACCGTCGTAGCCAAACTCCTTATTGCGCGTGTTGGTACCTACGGCCAGGCTCAGCATATTTTTAAACCCATATACTGCAGCCGAGTATTTACCCAGCGGATCGCGGCTTTCGAGTTCATAGCCGAACGGACTGTATACCGTTGCTTCGGCAGTCCAGTTCCAGTTGTTGTACTGTGTATTGTTTATGAGGGAGTTTTTAATCCATGAACTGCCGCTGTTTACCCAGTAGGGAATGTACTTAGCCAGGAAGCCGTCGCGGCGCAGGTCTTCTTCTGCAGCCACATTGCTGTTGTTGCGGCTGCCCTGGAATACCCAGCTGCGGTTGCTTCGCCAGTTGCCTAAGATATTGGCCACATAGGGGTTTACCTTTTGCCCGGATGAGATACACTGGTAATCGGTAATATAATCGGTATACTGCAGTATCTCGGTTGGCCAGCAGGAGTTTTCGATCGCAAAATAGCGTGTAAAGCCATTGTTCATCAATGCCGATATTACCAGTACAGTTCCGCTGTTGAATGCATACTCGGGTATAGATGAGGCAGGCAGCGATATAACGGAATTAATGGTATTGATCTGCGAAAGATTGGTAGCAAAGGAGAACAGTCCCGAATGCTGCAGGGAGTGTATGTTCATGTTTTTGCAGCCGCAGGGCTGATCGGTTTCGCCGGCATTACCCGGCATGTAAACACCCATTACTTCGTAGTTTTGCCCGTTTGCCACACCCAGGGTACCTGCAGGCGGCAGCCAGGCCGGATGTGGTGTTACCCCCACCGTTACAGCCCCAAGCGGTATCCACTGAAAATTGGTATGATCGTCGGCACAGGAAGGGAACAGGGTATGATACTCGTCCTGCACGGAAGCATTAAGCGATACTACAGGACCTGTAATGGACACACCCTCGTCTACCACCTGGTTCAGCACTGCAATAAGAGCATTTATCTGCTGGCTGTAATGCAGGTAGGTAATGCTGCCTTTTATGTATGGAAGCGGTACGCTGTAATCGGTTTGCCACTGCTGCTTAAACTCGGTGGCAGAAGTACTTATGGTTTGCATGGCATTATCGGGTACCAGGCGCATGGTACCGCTCACGTCTTTTACAGGATTCCTGAGTGAGGTAAAGGACGCAATGGGAGTCTGCTGCTGATTCCGGTGCCCTGAACGTATTACCTTAAACTCCAGTACGGCAGGGAACGAGGCATTGAGTATGGCCTTGTCGCCGGCATAGTCGATAAGGTAATGCTTATTGTCGGACTGGTCGTAGGCCACCCAGTAATGGTATGCATTGGAATTTACCGGGTTGGAGGTGGCAACATATACACCTCCCCGGTTCAGTACTACTTCGTCGCCTGGATGCAGGTAATTCATAAGCACAGGTTTAAGCTCGGCAGTAGTGCGGTCGAAACGGCTGTTATCGCCCGAGCCGCTGGTACCAAACACAAAACCTATATTACGCGATGCCTGTGCCATACCCGAATAGGCCCAGTGCGCAGGCATATCGGTTTTGTAGTACAGGTCTTCGTATTCGTTGTTCAGCGATTGCAGTATGGTATTACCGCTGGCTTTATCCAGGGCCAGTGTATTGGTAATTATACGGGCACCTTTGTCGTAGGACACCACCTTTTCTTCCAGGCCATAGCGCTGTATAACCTTGGTGGCCACTATGCTGCGGAAACGGGTATGACTCCTTTTAAAACCCGGGAATAACGAAAAAGAAAACGTAGGAATGGGTCCAAGCTGTGCATAACCTACATTAAAAGACAGGCTGCCACTGAAACCCTGGGTATTCTGCTCACGTACATCTACCACCATATCGTATTCCACGCCTACTTCTTCCTGGGTTTCAATACCATCGGAACCGATTACCGGGAATACATTCTGCAGTTTCTTTTCCACTCCATCGCCACTTACCGGTATATGCCGGTAATGGTGTTCGGTATAGGCAAAAGGCTCGGTGGCTCCTTCGGCGTACTGACTTTCCTGCCGGGGTTTGCCGTGCATATCGTTCAGCTCAATGGTAAAACCCTGACTCGCCGTCATATAATTCCACTTGTTAAAAGAAAGCAGACTTACGATCGGGCCCGATTTTTTAGGTACGGCATCCAGTTTGGTAATGCTGGTAAATATGGGAAAATCGCGGGCGGTATAAAACTCCTGTACCGACTTGCCCGTGCTTTTACTGGTTACACCGGCATCGTATACAATGTCTTTCACTTCTACCCTGGAATAGCCCACGCCTGCCGAAGGAAACACACTTTCGCCAAAAGGCTCCTCTATGTAATAGCGTTCTTCCATTACCAGTTTAAGCTTGGCCTCTTTGTTGTATACCGGTATTTTAAACGGATTTTCATCCGCACCCATTGCAGGTTCCCAGGCGGCCACCCCGGATGAGGTACCATCTTCGAGCGTATAGCTGTACTCCTGGCCATATACACGGTAATTTTCGTTCGGCACCATGTCTTTCCAGTTATCGTTTATCTCCAGTTTTTTTACACGGTGTCCGCCGCCGAATTTACGGCCATCCGGATCGAACAGGCGCACCCAGGAGGCATTGGTCTGCACTTTACTGGCATAACCTTCCAGCATCATACGGCGGTTTACGCCGGTAAGCATCTCAAACAGGTTTTTGGCTACACTGGCCGAAGCTATGGTTTTTATAATCTGCTCGGCTCCGCTGTCGTCGAACTGAGGCTGATTGTAGGCATACTCAGGTGTGTTCATCCGCGAAAAAGACCAGCCTGCATAGGCAAAGGGACTGGCATCCGGCCCCAGGGGCGCCGGCTGTATATTCTTAATTTTCACATAGGCCGTGGTAGGGTCTGTCATCCCATAGTTTGCCTGGCTGCTGTAATCAATCTCCACATAGCCCGAAACATATTCATATTTAGGATCGTTCGGCTTATTCACATTCATCAGGAAGCGGAAATACAGGTACTTAAGCGGCCCGTAGGTATTACCCGGCGATTTATTTTCTTTCAGGTATTTCTTCATAAAATCGGCCGGTGACAGGGTAGCTCCTGCATCGGGCACGTTTATAATAAGGTATTCGTTCTTTTGGGCACCGGCATTGGTAAAAATGTTGTTGCTTACCGAGCCCGAAGGCGAGTTTGCAAAACCTTTTATCATATACATATTACAGGCCCGGCGGTTCTGCACCCAGGCATAGTCGTCGCTCTCGTAGCTTATGGCTATTTTACCCCCCGAAGGCATTTCGATACCTGATATGGACCAGGCTGCCGCATAAGCGTCCTGCTTGGCTTTATCCTGTATGGCATAGGGATAATCGCCGTTACTCATTGCCGAAGGATTATCGGAAGATTTTTTATAAATACCCCAGCGGTCGGTATTACCATGCAGGTAAGTATAGGGCTGCCCCCCGCCATCGTTTACGTTATAGCTGAAACGATAGGGACTGTACTCCCCGGCACTGGAATTTTCGTAGGTAAAGAACACACGCTCCAGTGTAAGCTTGCCCTGGTTTGCGGCTGTGGAGTTGGGCGTACCCGGACATAAAGTATAATTATATACAAAATTCACTTTTTTTACCGGAGGCGTATTTATATCCCCCTCGATCGATACCTGCGTAATACTTTGCAGGTATTTAGCCCGCTTGGAAGTTTGCAGGTTACCATGCTCGTCTACCCCGCAGGCATCCTGACGGTCGGCAAGCTCGAACAGTACCTGGTGGGTTTTAGACTCGATGGTGTGGCAATACCACAGGTCTTTGGTTCCGAATACAAAGCTGGCCTTATCGTCGGTAGGATTGGTCAGCAGGCCTTCCATGTACCCCGCCTTCATGGCTCCGGCTGCAGGTGTACGCCATCCGTAGTCTTTTACATCGGGTATCAGGTAACCGTTGGCATCGCGGCTGCCGTAGCTGAACTTAACATACGAACCCAGGTCGTCTTGAGTTGGACCATCGCCCCGCAGGTCGGAATAATCAGGCGAAAGTATCTCGGTAAGCATCCAGCTGTGCACATAGGCTGGCATTTCGGTTTCCTGGAAAAAATTATCGATACCCTTATCGTTGCTCAGCGAAGATGCGGTAGTACTGTAATTTACCAGTCCGCGCTGGTTTTCGGCAGAGCCGGTAGCAAACCCGGAAGAAGGATTAGCCCGGGTACCGCCTACGGCAAAAGAACGTTCTACCTGTTTTGTGTTATAGGCTGCCAGGCCAAACACATAACGCATACCTTCGGGCGTTACTACCACAATTTCGGCAATATGATGCTTTTTGGCATGCGGCGAAAGGTCTTTTACTTTATGCGGATAGGCATCGCGTATTTCGCCGGCCGTAAGAAAATACACGGCTGTATTGCGGTTCTGGCGTTTGTCGCGCTGGTTGCTGCTGATACCGGATACACTGTTGCCGTTTTCGTCGAAAAAGCTGTTCGAAGCCTTAACCTTGGGCTGGCCCGACTGGTGCGAAAGTTTGTAGCCTAAAGCTTTGCTGCCTTTAAGTGTATTGTTTATAAAGGAGGGATCCTGCTCGGGAATTTTTTCGCCCGTCATACGCAGGTAATAACCTTCTTTTATGTCGTTCTTCTGGGTACCCCGGAAAGGCAGCACACCTATGGCCTGGTTATCGCTGCGCCAGGCACCGGAGGTCGACTGTACCATATTCAGCCCCAGATCTAAACCCACATCTACAATCTGGCCCAGACCTACCTCTACACCCAGCGAGCCCGAATTACTGGGACTTACCTTTTTATTGTTGTAAACATAGCCCACATCGTTACGGAATGCGCGGAAGCTGCCGCCCAGGCCCTGCGCCGAAATAGAGAACATATCGTACGTAAAGGAAGTAAGCGGCAGGTACTTGTGGTGTTTGGAAAAGTTACCGTCTTTTTCGCGGTTGTAATCGAGCAATACATTGTCGTTGTTGTTGGCTTTATCGGAATACATATAGCCATACGCTGCAACAGGAATTACATTTTCGCTGAGTTTTTGAACACTGCCGTAACCGGAAATACTGGCTCCGAAGTCGGAATGGATAATACCTGCACCCAGCTTTATATTGCCCGAAAAAGAAAAGGTTTCCATGGCATGCTCTATACTGGGAGTAAAGGTGTAAGTGCCCATATCTTTATAGGCGCTGTTTTTAATACTTACCTTCGAGAGTTTTACATTGGCTTTTTTGTTTTCGGTAGCCTTTTTCTTTTTTGCCTTGTCGCCGGCTTTGAGCGAAACACCTCCCTTAAGTCCTATTTCGGTAAGCCCTTTGCGCGAATTGATGCTGGCTCCGAAACCGATGCTGCCGGAACCGGTGGTTTTATTTTTTGTTTTAAAGAAACGCCGGCTGAAACTTACATCGGGCGATATCTGCAAACCGTCTTTACCGCTGGTAAGCTCCAGGCTGCCGGTCATGGGATAATCGGCGCCGTTAGAAAGGTTAAGTCCGGCCGAAGTAGTAATACTTACCCCTTCGTAGTTGTTATATTCGATGCCCAGGCCTACAGAAAGGCCGCCTTCGGGCTGAGAGCCTGACGAAGGCTTCTCGATTTCTTTACCGAAAAGCTCAAAATCGATACCCAGGTTTACACCATAGGTCTTGTTAGGCTTAAGATTGATACGTTCCGTAACCACATCGCCCCGGAAATCGTCCGGCAAACCACGCAGGTCGCGCGTAATGGCACCCGTATGCAGGTTCCAGCCCAGGCCCGCCCAACTGGCTTCCTGATCCATAGATATACCCGACTGGTAATTTAAATTGAGTGGATAGCCTCCTATATCGAGTAATGGAATACTATACGAAAAATCACCCGTGAAAGGGTCAACCATTTCACTGAGGCCTATGGGCTGAAAACTTTCCACTTCCGGCTGCGAAGGGCCGGAAGTAAGCGCCATCAGCGGCAGCGGATTCAGCATTTGAAGTACAAGCTCCGTGGCACTCAGCAGAGCTATTCCCTTGGCCATCCGGCTCTCACGGATTCTTTTTAAAAGAGGCGTTTTTTTCATCAGCGTACTGATTTAGTATAAGATAAGTTAT
>Ga0067045_1003213_pt1 | contig 31728 bp, 32 predicted proteins | sample TerdegcTABiofilm_FD_59184 | JGI IMG/M metagenome (GOLD analysis project Ga0067045, IMG submission 59184) | Combined Assembly of (Gp0054472, Gp0054536) Wastewater bioreactor microbial communities from Singapore -Terephthalate degrading...
CCCGCCTTCGGCAGGCAGGCAAGCGGGCAAAAATTCATTTTCCCCACACCCCTTTTTCTTTTTGCCCGCTTGCTGGAAAACCCCAGTGATTTTTTCGGACAACAGAGGGGCAGGAAAAAGAAACGAAAAAGAAGTTGCCGTTGCCCCACCAGCCCCGTGCGCGGGCAACGCAAAGGAGCTCCCTTGATAATTTTTCTTTACTTTTTTCAAATAATTAGTTATCATTATAGTAGAAAGAATTTGGGCTTTATAAAATAATCTATATACTATAATGTTAAACAATAATGAAGGCTATGTCAAATAAAATTTCTGAAAACTTAAAGAAGTTGCGGGATAAAAAGGGTTATTCTCTTGAAAAGGTAGCCCGACTTGCAGATTTGTCGCTGAATACCATTGTTAAGATAGAAAACGGTGTTAACCAAAATCCGACCATTGAAACGCTTACTAGAATTGCCAAAGCGTTAGAGGTTCCAATAGAGGATTTAATTAAATAAGAACTATGCGATTTATTGGTTGTAAAGAAAATTTACTTGATTTTATAGAATCCTTTATTAAGCAGAGAGATATTAAAGGTAATGTTTTTTGTGATTTATTTGCAGGAACAGCAAGTGTCGGCAAACATTTTAAAAAACTCGGTTATAAAATCATTTCATCTGACCTTTTGTATTTTTCTTATGTTCTACAAAAAGTGTACATAGAACAAAATCAATATCCGAGATTTGAAAAACTATTAAAACATTTGAAGATTGATCCTGTTGAGGAAACACTTTTTACAAGTGATAGCCAAAACGCTAAAGAAGTCATCAAATATCTTAACGAGCTGGAGGGGCAGGAAGGATTTATTTATAAAAATTATTCACCAGAAGGTACCAAGGGCCAAGCTTATGTCCGGAAATATTTTACCTGTGATAACGCAAAAAGAATCGACGCAATTAGGGAAAAAATAGAAGAGTGGAAAAAGGCAAATTTGATAAATGAGCAAGAGTACTTTTTTTTGCTATGTTCTTTAATAGAAGCTGTACCGTTTGTGGCAAATATCAGCGGAGTCTATGCAGCTTTTTTAAAAGAATGGGATAAGAGAGCTTTCAAAAGATTAACTCTTGAAGTTCCGGAAATTATTAAAAGTAACGAAATACATAAGGTTTTTAATATAAACGGACTTGATGTCTTGGACCGGGTGAAAAATATTGATATTTTGTATCTTGATCCTCCATACAATGAAAGGCAATACGCACCGAATTATCACATTTTAGAAACAATTGCGAAATGGGATAATCCGCGTATAAAAGGTATTACCGGGATGAGAGAATATGAGAAGCAAAAATCAGAATTTTGTAATCCGAAAACCGGATTAAAAGCTTTGGAAGAAATTTTAAAGAAGGGAAATTTTAAACATTTACTTTTGAGTTACAACGATGAAGGTATAATGCCTAAGAATGAAATACTGAAATTATTTAACAAATATGGTAAATCTGAGATTGTTGAGCAGAATTATCAGAGATACAAGAGTAATAGTAATGGTGAGGCAAAAAATGGCGTAAAAGAACAAATTTATTATCTCAAGAAAATTGATCCACAAAATAAATTAAATGATTTGAGTGGTGCGGAATGGATTTACTTTTTGAATTCTGTTGAAGTTACGCACTATTCAACAAGAGGAGCTGATGGTTTTGTTCATCATTTGCGCAGTAAACATCCATCGCCAAAACCACCACAATTAATGAAAAAATTTATTGATTTTTTTACAAAAGAGGGTCAAGTTGTTTTTGATCCTTTTATGGGTGTGGGGGGAACGCTTATCGCTTGTTCATTGTCCAATAGAAAAGGTATAGGGATTGATTTATCTAAAGATTACATTGATTTGTATAAAAAAGTTTGTAAGGAACTTAATATCGCAGAGCAAACTGCAATCGTTGGTAATTCTTTAGAGTTAGATAAATTATTACCAAGAGATACACGATTTGATTTTATTCTTACTGATCCACCTTATGGAGAGATGTTAAGTAAAAAGCGAACCGGACAAAGGAAAAAGAAAATCGGTATAGCTGTTTCAACCCCTTTTACAAACCACGAAACAGATTTGGGTAATATGACAAGGGAAACTTTTCTTGAATCCCTAAAAAAGGTTATAGAAAAATCAATCAGATATTTGAAGCTGAGAGGATATATTGCGGTTTTTGTGAAAGACTTACAACCAAACGGAAATGGAAATAATATGTTGCATTATGTTGTTACCGAAAAATTACTTGAAATACCTAATTTATCATTTCGAGGATATAAAATCTGGTACGATGCAACACAAAAATTATATCCCTTTGGTTACCCACATGCCTTTGTCGCAAATCAGTTTCATCAGTTTATAATGATATTTCGTAAAGAAAATTAATTATGCAAAAAGAAAGTAAAAATTTATGGATTTTAACTGAGGAGAGACCAAAGCGAGAAGTTATCGCTAACATTCTTTTAAAATTTGCAAATGATCAGAAATTTGCTTGTTTTATTGATACTATTCGGATTTTACCAATTTTAGAAAAAGAGCGATTTACTTTTATTTATGAGGTAGTTGGCTTTCGGTGTAATAAAATTAATCGAATTTTTATCAAGTCAGTTAGTGGATTTTCTAGTTTTGTTGATTTTCTTATTTTCTTTCAGAATAAACAACCTACACAAAAAGATATTCCTTTGTATGCTATAGAGGAAACAAAAACAGATGACAAAGAAAGTCGGAATACTGGAGTATATCAGCGCGCATCAAAATTTATTCTTATAGAAAATTATTACCCAGAGATTAAAAAAATCATGCTTTATAATCTTAAGATTGAGCAAAAAGAAGAACCAACAGCAACTTATATTTTTGGCACAAGGTTACTTCGAACAATTGGTGTAGAAATTTTAGGCAAAAAACTAGATGAAGAAATATTTACCCCGTTTAATTCAGTAGAAGAAATTGTTGACTTTAAAAAACAAATGCGTCGTGCGCATGAAGGAAATGTGCCTATTATGATAAAGAAAAAAGGGGATGAAATTATAATCTCGGGGCGTTTATATAAATCAGGCGGACTTGCTCACGATCCTAACATTGGCGCTTTGAGTTTAATCAGTGCAGCTCTTCGAAGGGTAGGTTGGGCCGGGAACATTGTTATTGCAAGACATGGCCTACAACAAAAACATCTTCAATCCGGAAATAAATTTGTAAAAATTGCTAACAGGTTAGGATTAAAAATTCAAAGATTGCATTTACCAAAAAGTAAAACACAAGAAAACTACTGGAAGTACGAAACAGAAGGTGAAAAGCTGGGTACTATTTTTATTCACTTAGTTGTTGAAAACTTTACGAAAGGGTTTTCAATTTTTGAAAATCATGCTGGTTGCGAAAAAGGTTATTTTATTACTAGCGACGGAAAGCATATTCCACTTGAAAAATACTCTGATAGAAAAGCATATAAAGCAGGAAATAAAAAGAAAATCATTAGCATTCCTGATTTAATTTTAATTGACTTTGGCAGAAGTGAAATTATCAATATCGAAGGTAAAAAATATAAATTCAGAAAAGACGGAATTAGAGAGTTAAAAAGCTTCAACAATATAGAAGAAATTTATATAAAAAGATATTATCCAAGATACAAAATTATTCGTACCGTTGTCTTATATGGAGGCACGGCAAAGAAAGTTGTTGAAATTGAGGTTGGATTTTTGCTCAACGAAAACGGCGATTTAGTTTTAGGCATAAAAGCCCCAGCATTATTTAAAGAGGCGATAAAAAACCTTTTGGATTTTTGGTCTTAAATTTATGAAAATCAAAAAATCAGAATTGATAACTATAAAAGCATTAAGCATTTGGAATTTGAGCCGACCCCTGGCTTAAATGCCTTTATTGGTGCAAATAGTACTGGCAAAAGCAATATCTTTGACGCTATTAATTGGCTTTTAGGTCCTGTTTATCCGTCTTTCAATTCTACAAAAAAAGAAGATAGATTTATGGGCGATGAGAACAATAAAATAGCCATCCGCCTTGATTTTGATGATGATAATTATCTAGAACTCACTGAGGAATGGACGGATAATTATGGTAGAACAAAATCAGGATTAAATTACAACGGCAATTATTGCTCAAATGAAATTAGAGAAAAATATTGTTGCGCTTATTTGGGGGTTGATAGAGAAATTCTTGACTATTTACCTTCAAACAAGTGGTCGCTAGTTGGTCGTATTCTTCAAGAAATAAATAAAAAATTTCTCAGAGAGTCAATGGAGTATAATAAACAAACGAAAGCCAAGAAAGAATGGTTGAAGGAGTGGTTAACTTTTATCAGAGACAAATTACTTTTTTCAGTAAAAGATGAGAGCGGCCAAGAGGTGATGAAAAAATTCATGACAATTTTACAAGAAGAGAGTGCGCGTCAGCTTAATAGACCACAATCAGATTTTATTGTTGATTTAAGCCTATATGATCCTTGGAATTTTTACCGGACATTACAATTGATTGTTAAAGAGCAAGATATGGGGCTTGAATTTCAAGCATCTAATTTAGGAATGGGTGTTCAGGCCTCAATATCAATTGCTATTTTGAAAGCATATTCAGAGTTAAATTTAGCAAATAAAAGCCCCATTTTTATTGATGAACCAGAATTATTTTTGCACCCGCAAGCGCAAAGGAATTTCTATAAAATTTTACGCGAGTTAGCAGAAGATAAAAAAGATGTGAGAGGAAACGTTATTAGAGAAGGCACGCAAGTTTTTTATACTACTCATTCGCCAAATTTTTTATCTGCGGGAAACTTCGATGAAATTTTTATCGTTAGAAAGACAAAAGAAAAAGGAACATTTTTAAGATATGCGAAAATAGGAGATTTTGTTAAAGATTTAAAAATAAGAAATAATATTGATTCGTCGGAAGAAGATTTGTTTTTACACTACAAAAACGCATACGAGAATACAGGCGATACACAAAAAGCCAACGAAGGATTTTTTGCGAAAAAAATTATTTTGGTTGAGGGTCAGTCCGAAATGCTTTTACTTCCTTACTTTTTTGATTTGATTGGTTTTGATTTTATCAAAGAGGGAATTTCTATCGTCCGTTGCGGCAGTAAAAGCGAAATTGATCGTTTCTATCGTTTATATTCTGAATTTGGTATACCTTGTTATGTGATTTTTGATGGTGATAAGCAACTTGATGACACAGCTGAAAAACAAGACAATATAAGCAAAAATAAGGCGATTTTGGAATTGTTCGGTGAAACAGGAATAGATTATCCGGATGGCACACCAAAAGATAAGTATTTGGGGTTTGAAAAAGAATTTGAAAATACTTTGGGGTTTGAAACGACTAAAAGGGGATTGGATTTATTTATTGAAACGAAAAAGAGAATAACCGAATCTTCAATTGGCGTGCCGTCTTGGGTTGAGACATTAAAAGATAAAATTCAAAGTTTGCCGGAAGCAGAGGTTGAAAGCGTTTTAAAAAGGAATTAATATATAATTACTAATTCCTCATTTCACTCAATTAAGGCCCCCTCTGTTGTCCGAAAAAATCACTGGGGTTTTCCAGCAAGCGGGCAAAAAGAAAAAGGGGTGTGGGGAAAATGAATTTTTGCCCGCTTGCCTGCCTGCCGAAGGCGGGCTGTGGGGTGGGAAGCGTTTCCGCAATTCTGCATTAGCAGAATATCAAAACAGAAAAATTTTCGTTTCCTTAACTGAAAAAATTTTTGGGGGCGCGTCATTAAAAAATGTTAAGAAAATTTTTCTGTTTTGCTCGCCGTCAAGCGAGCGGAAACGCTGGGCGGGTCAATCGGCAAAATCCTCTGGATTTTGCTCAAAAAAAGTTCTGACATCGTCCAGCAGACACCACATTTTTGTGGTAACTTTATGTATGCCTTCTAAAATCCAAAGCCTTTTTTCTACTTTTATTATTCTCACTCTTATCCTATTAACTCAAGCTTACTGGCCCGCCTGGTTTTCCAGACAAAACCCTATTAATCCTTCTTCATTAAAAGAAGAATACGATTATTCCGCTACTTTAGCTCTCTTCAATAACCAGCCCATGCCTGTCCCCACCCAAATGTTTTTATCTCCAACATCCACCGTTCTCGGTGAAACTAACCAAAACAGCAGTATTAAACGAATCGAAGTAGATCTGACCAACCAGCGCCTCTACGCTTATGAAGGAGACACCCTAATTTACAACTTTCTTATTTCTTCCGGCACCTGGGGTCGAACACCTACTGGTAATTTTACTATCTGGACTAAAATCCGCTCCCAAAAAATGTCCGGCGGCTCGAAAGCCTTGGGTACCTACTACTATTTACCAAACGTTCCCTATATTATGTTCTTCTACAACCACAATTACCCGAAACAGCTTGGCTTTAGTCTCCATGGTACTTACTGGCATAATAATTTTGGCGTTCCCATGTCTCACGGCTGCATTAATATGAAAACCGAAGAAGCCGCTTTAATGTTTAACTGGGCCGAAATCGGTACCCCCATCACTATCTACGGTAAATATCAAACCCAACTTCCAGCCGTCAAATCCATAAGTCTCCGTTAGCGCCGCCGTTTTCTTCTTCTCTTGGGCATCTCGGGCGTATCATTAATTTCTAATTTCTGTCGAACCCCCGGCGGGATACCCTCTCCATCCCCAAAACCATCAACTCTGGCACTTTCTATCGCCGCCTTAATCTCTTGTGGTGTCGCCGGCCTAACTTGGTCTCTCGACCTATACATCCTTTTTAAAGCTTCTAAGTCCGCCATATTATTATTCTACTTTCCTCTTTTGTTCTTTTTTTTGGCGGATATAACGAAACCACCGCCTCGCTCATTCTATTATTAGCTACATCTATTACCCCTTTCAACACCCAGGGTGGAGGATCCCTCACCACCCTCCATCCCCCATCGCAACAAACCGCTATTCTCTCCTTCACCACACCTCCCTCGCCAATCTAATTACTAAATCCGCCCTTGCTACCGTCTCCGGAAAATTTTGGTTCATCAAGGCCTCTTCCGCCCCAGCCAATTTCTCCTGCAACATAAGATAACTCATTGAACCAAACACACTCGGACTCTTTTGTCCCCGAGCAAACACTTGTGTCTTTTTGTCTAGCATCTCCTTCTCTCTCTTCGCCCTAATCAGCCACTTATCCGCCTCTCTGCTTCCAGCATCCCTATTCTTCATAGCCAACAGAATTCCTAAATTATTTATTATCCTTTCGCTAATCTTTGTCTCCCTTTCTTTTAATCTAAAAACAAAGAAAACATTCAGCAAACCTTCCACGTTCCGTCTCCTTGCCATCTCCAGCGAAGTATCCAACAGTCTATCGCCAAACATTCCCTTCAATAACCCCAAGTCTCTTTTAATTAATTCATATACCCAATCCTCGTTGTTATCATCCAAAACCACACTCCCGTCACCGGGATTCACACTTATCATTTTGACCTGCCCGTTGTTAATCTCTCCCTCAAAATACTTCCAGCTGCTCTCCTCATCTGTTTTACCTACAACCAAATGATACACGCCGTCCTCTATGCCTGTTAACCTTAGCCGACAATTATCATAGTTCTCGTTTTTTATTAAAATAAAGCCTTCCTCTGCCGGTATCGCGCCCTGATCATCGCAACTCACCTCCATCTCGGCCGGTGACCCCAAATAAAACACCAAGCTATCAGATAGATCATAAACCTCCGTGCCATCAACCGCTTCACCCAATCCCAGCTCATCAAATACTTCCAAAATTCCCTTGTCTACCATCTCTCCATGATTAGCGCTTATCTCGTCATAATCATCACCGCCAAATTTAGCACTCTTCTTCAAAATTGTTCCGTCTCCCTCTCCATATACAAAACTTGTAGGTCTTCCGTCCGGCCAAATCCCTAATACCTTATCAAACACCGTTCTCTCTCCCAAATTAATCCATTCTTTTGTCGGTACCCCAACCGCCACCACTGCCCTGAAAATATCCAGCAGGGGAGTGGATAAGGCCAAATTCTTTCCCGCCAGCCACAAATTTACACTTTCCAAATCTCCTACCGGCACCAACACCCCACCTTTCTTGGTAAAATCAAAGGTAGGTAAAATATCCTTTAGTACCGGAACCTTCGCCCTTATCATCTCAAAATTCGTTTCAAAATTCCGCTTCTGCAGTTGCAATAGGATATTTAAGGCTATTGTCGCAAAATCATATTTATCAGAAAAACTTGCCCCGCTCCACGCCTCATATGCCTTAACCGCCCCAAAATGCGGACTTCCCAAAGAAACCACCCTTCCCAGTCTCGGATCGCTGACATTGTCTTGAGCCCAGGTCCTTGCCACCAACCCCCCTAAACTATGTCCCACTAAATCTACTTCTTGGGTCGACCCCACCCCAATCTTCTCATCAATAAAATTCCCTAGCGAATCAGAAATATCGTTTACCGGTCTCCGCCAGTCATAATTCCACACCCAAAAGTCTGTACCCTTAACTAATCCCTTGTCTTCCAAAGCCTTAATCAAACCATTGTAATTTTTTACAAACGGGGTCATCATCCACCCACTATCATCCACACTGTCTCCTTTCACCATCGCCCTCCCGTTCCAGCTCGCCCCAAGTCCGGGAATAAGAATAATTTTGTTGCTATAAAAATCTTTTACAGAATTTACCATTATATTATCCCAATAATTCTTAACAGTTCCATAACCATAATCTCCTGCCCAATTAAAAAGTCCAAAACTACCATTCAAAAATGGTTGTGGGGTTGTGTCTTCTACATCAAAAATCAAAACATTATCAAAAAACGTTTTTATCCTATTTCCGTTCAAGTCTATTTTAATATGGTGTGGTTGATTCTGCGACAAATAAACCACTCCACGTGAGTTACCCAATTCTACGTGTCCACTATTAAGATCAACTTTCCATAAAATAATATTGTTATTATCCTGTCTCCATTCAGGATCAGCATATCGAAAATCAACTTGGTAATACTTAGTCTTATCGGCTGAAACTCTGACAAAAACCACCTGGTCCACACCTCTAACATTTTCCACATCCGCCTCAAAAGAATAATCAGACAACATGCTAAAATCCTCCCTTGGATATAACCATGAATATGTTCTTCTCGAAACCTCACCAACCAACCTTCCGGACTCAATTCTCCAACTATCCGAAGAAGTACCAAGTCCATTTATATATTCCCATTTATCCAAATTACCACTAAAATCATCACTAAAATTAACAACTGCATAAACATTCATTCGAATAAGATCAAATGATAAAATTAACAAAAATATAGACAAAAAAACATGTATAAATAACCCCTTATTTCTAAAAACATTTTTATTGTTCACGCCAAAAGACTAAATGAATCAGTCATCATTGTCAACTAAAAATCGCATATCAACAATAATAGTCAACTATAACTCATCCAGAAACTGTATCAATCTCATAAAATCTCTTAACAAGATAAATGATTTATTAGGAGAAATAATCATTATTGACAATAACTCACAAGACATAAAAATTCTTGAAAACAATCTTAAAAACAAAAAAATTAGGATTATTAAAAATAAAATTAACTACGGATTTGCTAAAGCTGTAAATCAAGGAATTAAGCATTCTTCGTTTCCTATTATCTTATTAATTAATCCCGATTCATATCTTGAAAATGATTCTGTTAAAAAATCGATAGGGTTAATTTTCCAAGATAAAAGCATCGGCATAATAGGAGGAAAAATTAAAAAACCTAATTCTGGTCAATATCAACTTACCGCAACTAATTTCCCTAATTTTTTTACCGCCTTGTTTGAGTTTACTAATCTTAAAAAAATATTTCCTAACAATATTTTCTCAAATAATTTCTGGGTAGAAAAAAAATATTGCGATAACAAATGTATCCCAGTTACAAGTCTTTGCGGCGCATTTTTGATCTTTAGAAAAAGAATAAATGGAAAATTAAACAAATTTGATGAAAACTATTTTCTTTATATGGAAGACATCGATTTTGGCATTTTTATAAATAAGCTAAACAATAAAGTTATTTTTGATCCTAGGTCAAGCGTAACTCATATAGGAGGGGGTAGTAATAACAGTAAATATAAAATTGTTTTAAAATACTGGTACAAATCACGCAATTATTTTTTTAAAAAACACCTAGGGCTAATCCAAGGAACAATACTACAAATAATATTTGCAATAGAAGAAAAAATTCTAGACTTTATTCATCTTATCAAAAATGAACCAAAAGACTAATCTCTCCCTCCTTCTTCTCACCCACAATTCCTCCGCCCACCTCCGCAAACTTTGGACTTGGCTGGATCAATGTCCGCTAATCAACGAAATTGTCGCCGTTGACGACAATTCTACCGATGATACCATAAAAATACTAAAATCCCTCGGTTCTAAAAGTCGAAAAATAATAATTCAGAGTAGGGGATTGGCCAACAACTTTTCTCAACAAAGGGCCTTCGCCCTAAAATTCTGCTCTAACGACTGGATCTTTTGGCTCGACTCTGACGAAAAACCTTCGCCCCAACTAATTAAGTTTCTAAAAAACTTTCAGCCCCAACCCTTCACTACTTATACCCTTCCGCGTTACGATTTTTTCCTTGGTCGGAAACTTAGATACGGAGAAACTGCCAATTTGAGATTTACGCGTATCTTTGATAAAAATAACGGCCAATTTGTCGGTGCTGTCCACGAACAATGGCAAACCGACGATTGTCTTCGGCCCATCAAACACCCTCTCTTCCACTATCCTCACCCTAACTTCTATTCCTTGATGGAAAAAATCAATTTCTATTCTGACCTTCGCGCCCAAGAACTCTTCCAGAAAAAAGTCCACACCAATCTATTCGAAATTGTCTTTTATCCTTTCGGAAAATTTCTCTATAACTACATTTTACGACTCGGATTTTTAGATTCCACCCCCGGAATCATTTTAGCTCTGTCGATGAGTTTTCATTCCTTTTTGGTCCGAGCAAAACTATGGCACCTTTGGCATCCCTAGTCTCTTATCTTACTCTGGTCGTGTTTCCTTTTGGTCAGCTCCTGCGCTGCCATCTTTTAGATTTTTCCTTCCCCCTTATCGACGTTTTTATACTCCTTCTCGCCACCGCCAATTTTCTTACCCTAAAAAACCGAAAAATCCTCAATCGTCCTTGGTTCTATTTTTTACTTTTTTCCCTTGCTTCCCTCCTCCTAAACACCCTTTTCTTTCCTCACCCCTTTCTCAAACCTCTGTTTTACTGGCTTCGGCTTGCTGCCCTTCTTAGTTTTTTTATTTTTGGCAAAAGCCCTATCATTTTCACCCATCGCTTTCATCAATTCTTTCAGCTGGTTTTAATCTCCAATATTATTTTTGGCCTCATTCAATATTTTTTCTACCCTGATTTCACTTTCTTTGATTCCCAAAACTGGGACCCCCATCTTTATCGTCTTGTTTCTAGCTTTTTCGATCCTACCTTCACCGGCCTGATCTATCTTCTGTTCTTAATCTGTTTATGCCAAATACCCAATACCAGATACCTAATACCTATTGTCTATCTTGCTTTCGCTCTTACTTACAGCCGCTCCTCCATTCTCGCCTTACTAATCACCAGCGCCTATCTTAGCCGCCAAAAGCACCAACCCAAAATTTTTATCCTCTCCTTCCTTCTTATCCTCCTCACCCTCATTCTTTTACCTCGTCTCCCCGGAGAGGGCACCAAACTCGAAAGAACAAACTCTCTCTATGCTAAAATCGAAAACTATCACGAAGCCTTACGAACCTTCACTCGTTCTCCTCTTGTTGGCGTCGGCTACAATAACTTAGCCTACATCCGCCATATCGCCAATCCCAACTCCCATGCCAACTTCGGTTTTGATAGTAGCCTTCTTACTATTCTTGCCGCCACCGGCCTTATTGGCCTTACTCTCTTCATTTTCGGTCTTGCCTTCCTCTTTTTTAATTCCAGCCTTCTCTTTCGATCCCTTCTCCTTGCCGCTTTTATCCATTCCTTCTTTGCCAACTCTCTTTTTTACCCTTGGGTTCTTTTATTTCTCATCATCAAATATCGTAAGTGATCTCTATCGTCTTTCTCGTCTCGTTTCCAGCCACATCCCGAGCTATAATTTCTATCTCGTTTTTGCCCATATTTAACTGTTTCATCAACTTAAATTTACCCTCATCATCAACTATCGCCACCTGACCTCCCACTAGCACACTTACCCCTCTTTCACTAATTCCCGAAACCTCAAAATCTGGATTGTCTACCTTTATTGCCACCTCGACCGGATTAGTCATCGTTAATTCCGGGGCCTTATTATCAAAAACAGTCACTACTGTTTTCGATAGCTCACTACTGCCTCCTCTTTCCGTCATTGCCAAAGCATTAAAGCTATTTTCTCCTTCGTCCAGCATTATGTCCTCAAAAACAAATTCTCCGTTTGCCGGCACTTCCTGCTTGCCTATCGAAGCGTCGTTTTTCAATAGCTCCACTATTACCCCGGCTTCCGCCACGCCTCTTACTGCCATCCTAGCGCTGTTAGTGGCCTCAAAGGGAATCACCAACCGGGGAGGCAACGGCGGCAATACCTTCTCCTTAACCTCACGGTCCTTCCTGTTTTTGATATCTCCCAAAAATATTGAAAATCTTATTAATAAAGGCAGACCAAACAAAATCACCAACAAAAACAATAATAAGGTCAACAACCCCAATATCATTGTCTTTTTAGTTATCGCTTCGTCGCTTTTTCTCGCTAATCTGCTTCTTTTGAATTCGGCCATAATTAAAATATTCTACACCAGAGCCAGGAGAGAGAATCGAACTCTCGACCCATGCTTTACGAAAGCATTGCTCTGCCAACTGAGCTATCCTGGCCAGGAGCGGCTAGAGGGAATCGGACCCTCGACTTATCCTTGGGAAGGACACGTTTGACCACTAAACTATAGCCGCAATATCCTATTTTAGCCTACAACTGCGGCGTTGCCAATTTCATCCCCATCTCTATATAATCCGGATTCCTTATCAAATCCTTGTTCGCTTCCCATAATTTTACCCATTTATAGCCATCTTGGTACAAATTCACCGAAATCTTCCAAAGACTATCTCCCTTTTTAACCACATATTCACCACTTATCACCTCCGGCAAAACTTCCTCTGTTGGCGGCATCTTTAATTCCTGACCCGAAAAGATGAGGTTCGGATTTCTCAAATCATTTAGCTTAGCTATCTCCATCCACTTAAATCCCGAACCTAAATTTCTCTCCGCTATTTTCCATAAGTTATCGCCCTTTTTTATCACATAGTTTCCTTCCTCTTTTTTTGTCTCCACTATTTCCTCTTGGCTAGTATTAATTATTCCCGGCACCTCAATATTTCCCTTGTTCTTCCTCACATAGTTGCTCACCAAAAAAACCACCAAAACGACAATTATTAATCCCAAAAACATACTTATTGTGTCTTCTGATAAATCTATTTTCATGGCATAATTTATCCCACTTTAATCCTATAGTCAACACCAACATGTCAATTGACATAAACCGCTACTAATTAGAAAATAAGCCATGAGCAATAATCTCAAAAAAGAACAGACCTTAGTTATTATCAAGCCTGATGGTATCCAAAGGACTCTCGTCGGCGAAATCATTCACCGCTTCGAAAGAACCGGCCTTAAGCTTGTTGCCCTCAAAATGCTTATTCCCACTCCCGAAATGGTCGAAAAACACTATTGTGTCGACCCAGGCTGGCGTTTGAAAAACGGTACCAAAACCATCGAGGCCTATAAGGCTAAGGGCAAAACCCCGCCTTCTCTTGACCCTATAGAAATGAGCGGTATAACACTCAAAAAATTAATTTCCTATGTCTCTTCTGGACCAGTCATCGCCATGGTCTGGCAAGGTATGCACGCAGTCGGTATTGTCCGTAAAATCACTGGTTCTACTGAACCGCTTACCTCTGACGTTGGCACTATTCGCGGCGACCTAACCATTGATTCATATGAAGTTGCCGACATTGATCAACGAGCTACTCGTAATCTCATACACGCTTCTGGCTCACCCGAAGAGGCCCAAGCCGAAATCGCACTCTGGTTCAAACCCGATGAAATCCTTTCTTATCGTCTCGTCTCTGAAGAAATCCTCTACGATGTCAATCTCGACGGAATCCTAGAATAAACAACGCTCAACCCCATCCCGCCAGCCAAAACCTGTACTCTGCTATATTCTAAAATTGGCGGGTCCAATGGGATTCGAACCCACGATCTTCCGCGTGACAGGCGGATGTGCTAGACCGCTGCACCATGGACCCTTTGGCGATACTATACCAAAAACCAGCGTTATAATCTATCTGTGGACTTTAAATCCAAAAAATATTCCAACACCGACATCGCTGAATTCTTGACCAACATCGCCACTGCCCTAGAAATCAAAAACAAAAACCGATTCAAAATTGCCGCTTACCAAAATGCCGCCGATTCTATCCTTACCTTTCCCCAATCAGTCCAAGAAATTTGGCAAAAGGACCCTAAGCTTCTTGACCAGATTCCTGGGGTAGGGGAGAGCATTTTCAAAAAACTCGATTATCTTTTTAGTTATCACCGAATCTACCCCGCAGTTCTTAAAATTTATCAAGGTATCCACCCTGCTGTCTTCACTCTTACCAAAATTAACGGTATTGGCCCAAAAATCGCCCATAAGCTCACCCAAAAACTCAAATTCCCCAAAAATCCCGCCAAGGCCTTGGAAAAACTGGTCTGGTACGCCGAAAATAATAAAATCAGCCCCATTCCTAGCTTTGGCAAACAGTCTCAATTAATGATTTTAGAAAACACTCTTAGTTTTCTTGGCCGGAAACGCCGTTTATCCTTAAGCCAAGCCCAACAAATCGCTAACCGCATAATTCTTTATCTTAAAAAACAGTTTCCCCAAACCGAATTTTACCCTCTCGGCAGTCTTCGCCGCCAATCAGCCACTGTCGGCGATATCGATATTGCCGCCAAAAGCCAAAAAACCAAAGAAATTCTCGATCATTTCGTCAATTACCCCTTAGCCGTCCAAACCATTGACCGAGGACCGAAAAAAGCTTCCATCCGTCTTAAAAATGATCTTCGTATTGATCTTATGGTCCAACCTGCTAAAAGTTTTGGCTCACTCCTTCAACACTTCACCGGCTCCAAACAACACAACATTATTTTGCGACGCTATGCTCTCAAAATTGGCTACAGCATCTCCGAGTATGGGATAAAAAATATAAAAACTCGCCAGCTATACACCTTCACTAATGAAAAAGACCTTTATCATTTCTTAAAACTATGTTACATCGAACCTTGCAAGCGCCTCGGTGAAAACGAAATCGATCTCGCCCAAAAATGCTATACTAAAACTATTAAAGATTAAAATCTCAATGATTTACCTCATAATTATTCTTGTTCTCTTACTTCTTTTTCTGGTCGGTTTTTATAACTCTACCAAAATCCTTCAAAACCGCATCAAAGCCTCGATTCAGGAAATTGGTAATCAGCTCAAGCGCCAAGCCAGCTTAATCCCCAATCTGGCCGATTCGGTCAAAAGTTACCTCTCTCACGAAAAGGAGATCTTTAAGCAGCTAGCCGAAGTTCGGAAAATGTTAGGAAATGCCATGGAATCAAACGACCCCGCTAAAATCGACAAAGCCCAAGCCCTTATTGGCCGAGTGCTTCGTTCCGTCAGGGTCGTTATGGAAAGCAACCCTCAAATCAAAGCTTCCGAACTGATTGGTAACTTAATGAATGAATTACGGGATACTGCCGATAAAATTATGTACGCCCGCCGCACTCTTATTGATCTCTCGGTTGATTACAATAACAAAATCACGACTATACCCGGAGTCTTCCTTGCTCCCCTTTTTGGGTTTAAGGCCGAAAAGGGCCTAGACACCCCACTTTCCGGGGAATTTCTTCAAGTCTCCGAAGCCGAAACCAAAAACCCCAAGATTTCGTTATAAAACACAAGTCCCGACCAACACGAAAAAGTATTTTTAGAAAATTGAAAATTGGATTTTATAAATTTTTATGTTAAACGTCTACGAACAGGTCGACCGCAACAAGCGGCAATCTGCTTTTATTATTACTATCTTTGTCCTTTTTATAACCCTTTCTTCCTATCTTATTGCCTATTCTACCCAAATAGGGGAGGGGTTCATTCTCTTTGCTCTCATTTTCTCCATAGTCTCCTCGCTCTCTTCATATTATTTTGGTGACAAGTTCATCCTTTTTCTTAACCAAGCCGTACCCGCTAACCGCCGCCAGTTTTTTAACTTCTATACTGTTACCGAAAACCTAAGCCTCGCCAATGGTATCCCAAAACCCCAAATTTATGTCATCAATAGCCCAGCTCTCAACGCTTTTGCCACCGGCCGAGACCCTCAACACGCTACTATCTGCGCCACTACCGGTCTCCTTAATAAACTCAATCGAACCCAGCTGGAAGGCGTGGTCGCCCACGAACTCTCCCATATCAAAAACTACGATATCCGGCTGATGATGCTAGTCAGTGTTCTTATCGGCACCATCTCCATCATCACCAATATCTCTTGGCGCTCTCGGCGCTCATCGGAAGACAATCGCCGAAACAACAACCTCGCTGTCATTGGTTTTATTCTATTAATATTTTCCCCGCTCATTGCCCAATTGATCCAACTAGCTATTTCCCGCCGCCGCGAATTCCTCGCTGATGCTTCCGCCGTCAAACTCACTCGCCAGCCCAATGGTCTCATCGAAGCCTTAAAAATTATCTCTGCCGACCCCCATATCCTCACCTCGGCTTCTACCGCCACTGCTTCGCTCTACATCGCCAACCCTTTCAAGTCAGACAGGCTTGCCGCCCTCTTTTCTACCCACCCCCCCATTGCCGACCGCATCCGCGCCCTCGAACAAATGATGTAAAAGCAAAAAGCGCTTTATCCGCATTATTGACTTTGATACAGTCTTTCTGACTTTCAACTTTCGGTTTTAAACTTTAAACTTAAACATGGCCTTTGTCCACCTTCACACCCACTCCGAATATTCTCTTTTAGACGGATTATCAAAGATCAAAAAACTGGTTCCTCTGGTCAAAGATATGGGTATGGACGCTCTCGCCCTCACTGACCATGGAAATATGTACGGTGCTATTGAGTTTTACAAAACTTGCCAAAAAAACGGCCTTAAACCCATTATCGGCGCAGAACTTTACCTAACTCCCGGCAGCCGCCACCAAAAATCAGTTGGCAACCGCGAACTTTATCATCTCATTCTTCTTTCCAAAAATTACCAAGGTTACAAAAACTTGATGAAGCTGGTTTCCCTGGGTTTTCTCGAGGGTTACTACTACCGACCTCGCATCGACTGGGAACTGTTGGAAAAATATCACCAGGGATTAATCTGTACCAGTGCCTGTGTCGAAGGCGAAATTGCTACTCATCTTCTAAATGGTGAACCCCAAACCGCCACCAGACGCGCCGCCGCCTATCAACAGCTTTTTGGCCCGGATTACTATCTTGAAATCCAAAAACATCCTAATCTTCCAAATCAAGAACTGGCTAACGAAGGCCTGATTAACATCAGCCGGGAACTGGGAATTCCCTTAGTTGCCACTAATGACGCTCATTATCTTAAAAAAGAAGATGCTTTCGCCCAGGACGTTCTCTTAATGATTAACACCCAAACTACCATTAATTCAGAAAAACGCCTTAGCATGCTTGATTGTCCCGATTTCTATATCAAAACCCCACAAGAAATGGAGGAACAGTTCCGCCAATATCCTGAAAGCCTTGCCAACACCCAAAAAATCGCCGACCAATGTAATTTAGAAATTGAGCTAGGCAAGTGGTATTTTCCCAAAACCAGCCTCCCTAAAAAAGAAACCCCAGAATCTTATTTAACCAAATTAACCCACCAGTCAGCCAAAAAACATTATGGTCAAGAAACTCCCGAAATCAAATCACGACTAGACTATGAGCTGGAAATTATCTGTTCCAAGGGCTTCGCTACTTACTTCCTTATTATGCTCGATTTCATCAAGTGGACCAAAAAAAACGACGTTATTACTAACACCCGGGGCTCTGCCGCCGGCTCTCTCGTCTCTTTTGTCTTAGGCATCACCTCCGTCGACCCTTTAACTTACCAGATCCCCTTTGAAAGATTCTTAAACAAAGACCGTCCCACGCCGCCAGATATCGATCTCGATGTGGCTGATACCAAACGTCAAGAAATGCTTTATCACATTATCGACCAATACGGCAAAGACGCCGTCGCCCAAATTTGTACCTTTGGCCGGATGATGGCCCGAGGTTCGGTCCGCGATACTGCTCGGGTCCTCGGCTACGAATACGCCGTTGGCGACCGCATCTCCAAGCTCATTCCTCCCGGTTCCCAAGGATTTCCCATGACTATCGACAAAGCCCTAGACACCACTCCCGAATTAAAACTACTTTACAATTCTGACCCTGATGCCAAAAAAATTCTCGATACCGCCAAACAGATTGAAGGCTGTGCCCGTCAGATTTCCGTCCACGCCTGTGCTATCGTCATCTCTCCTACTACTATTAACGACTTTTCTCCCACCCAGATCGAAACCGGCGGCGACAAAATTATTACTCAATACGAAATGCATGCCTGTGAAGATGTCGGTCTTATTAAATATGATATCCTTGGGATCGACAATCTCTCCTTTTTAGGCCAAGCAGTCGTCAACGTTCGCAAAACCAAAAACATTGATATCAACCTCCGTAAAATTCCTCTAAATGACGCCAAAACCTTCGACATGCTCTCTCGAGGAGACACCATGGGGGTTTTCCAACTTTCCGGAGAGGGGATAACCAAGTGGCTTAAAGAATTAAGGCCTAATCGGGTCGAAGACTTAATGGCCATGGTGGCCCTCTACCGCCCCGGCCCTATGGCTATGATTCCCGAATACATCGCCAGAAAAAACGATCCTTCCAAAATCAAATATTTCGACCCGCGAATGGAAAAGTGGCTCCAAAAATCCTACGGTCTGCTGGTCTACCAAGACGACTGTCTCTATACTGCCATCGAACTCGCCGGCTATAACTGGGCTGAAGTCGACAAATTCCGCAAAGCCATCGGTAAAAAAATCCCCGAAGAAATGACCGCCCAAAAAGAAAAATTTATCCAGGGTTGTGTCAAAAATGGCCTCTCCAAAGAAAAAGCCAATGAAATTTTTGGATACATCGAACCCTTTACTTCCTACGGCTTTAACAAAGCCCACGCCGCCTCTTATGGCATGTTAGCCTACTACACTGCCTATATGAAAGCCAATTACCCTGTCGAATATATGTGTGCCTTCCTTACCAGTAAAGCTGATGTTACCGAAGATGTCGCTAATGGTATTGAGGAATGCCGCCACCTAGGCATCGTCATCGCCCCGCCCGACATCAACCAATCCCTCTCTGGTTTTGAAATCGAACCCAATCCTGAATCAAAAGACGGCCTAGCTATCCGCTTCGGCCTCGACGCTATTAAAAATGTCGGCGATGCCGCTATTGAGAATATTCTTGCTGAACGAAATCAAAATGGACCCTTCGCCAGCCTCACCGATTTTTGTCTCCGGGTCGACAGTCAAAAAGTCAACAAACGCGTCCTAGAAAGCTTGATCAAAGTCGGTGCCATGGATCAGTTTGGCGAAAGACAGGCCCTTCTCTCCGCCCTCGACCGTATTCGTCTCGATTGCGAAAAGATCAATGCCCACCGCTATTCTGGTCAATTTGGTCTTTTTGACTCTCATCAAGACCCAAACAAACGGATAGCTGCCCCACCCGACAAACTTCCCCAAGTTACCCCTATGGATACCAAAGACAAACTTAATCTCGAAAAGGAACTTATCGGCATCTATGTCACCGAGAATCCTCTTTCTAAAATTCTAGAACCTTTTCAAAACTTAGCTCTGCCTAAAATTGCCGATCTGCTTTCTAAACCTCCAGATATCATCATCAAAACCGTCGCTGTCATTTCCCGTTTCAAAACTATTCAAACCAAACGTAACAATGCCAAAATGGCCTTTCTGACACTCGAAGATGAAACCGGCAAAATTGAAGCTGTCGTTTTCCCCAAAACCTTCGAACAAACCCAAGCCATCATTGGCCCCAACAAAGCCATTTATCTCGAAGGCAAACTCAACCAACGCGACAACGTTTTATCTATTCTCGTCGACACCATCGCCGAATCGGCTCCACCTAACTCCCGCCAATACGACTTTGTCATCCAGATTCCTCCAAAAACTAGCCAGTCGCAACTTATGGCTCTCAATAAATTACTCAAGGCCAACCCAAACGGTCACCACGGCTTAATCATTCTAGCTAACGGTAAAAACATTCCTTTAAGTTACGGTGTCCATTATAGTTCCAAACTCCAAAGACAAATTGACACTATCCTCAAAATAACCTAAAATACCAATCTATGGCCATCAGTCTCACCCATAAAGATGTCACCTTTAAGGTTGGTGACAGTGTTCGAGTCAACTATCTTATCAAAGAAAAGGATAAACAAAGAATCCAGGCCTTTGATGGTATCGTCCTATCTATTAAAAGCACTCTCGAGAACAAAAACTTTACTGTTCAAAAAAATTCCTGTGACGGTATTAAAGTTGAAAGAATCTTTCCTTTGAATTCCCCTTGGATCGATAGCATTAAAAAACTCCGAACTCCCAAAAAACCTATCCGCCGCGCTAAATTGTATCACCTTCGTCATCCTCAAGCCAGAACGTTGTAAAATATCCTACCAAACCATCCTCTTGTTTTGGTTTAAAAATTTTAAATTAAAAATTTTAAAATTTCGACAAGGGTCCTTAGCTCAGTTGGTTAGAGCATCTGCCTTTTAAGCAGGTGGTCGCGGGTCCGAGTCCCGCAGGACTCACTAGATGCACCCTTATGGACTCATCCTCGGTCTCTCTTTTGTTTTAGGTTCCACCTACTTTTCCCGCCATAACACCACCATTCCTAAATCGAAAGAGAATCTTTTTCTTTTTGGTCTCTTTCTCTTTTCTCTTCTTGGCGCTCGTCTTTATCATGTTTTAGATTACTGGGATTATTACTCCACCCGCCCCGCCCAAATTCTCTTCACTTGGAATGGGGGATTGGCTGTTTTGGGCGGGCTCATCTTTGGCCTTATTTATATCATCGTTTTTTCCCTAATCTTTCACCTCTCACCTCTCAAAATTCTCGATTCCGGCATCACCATTGTCCCTCTTTGCCAGTCTCTTGGCCGCTTGGGCAACTTCTTTAATCAAGAAAACCCCATTTGGTGGCTCGAATCCCTTGGTTGTCTTGCTATCTTCCTTTTTCTCCAAAAATTCCCCAAATATCCCACCGCCAAATATCTCATTGCTTACGGACTCCTCCGCTTTTTTCTCGAATTTCTCCGTTCCGACACCTGGCAAATCCGCCATCTCAAAGTCGCTCAAATTCTTTCTGTCATTTTTATCATCCTTGGACTATATCTTTTATCTCAACCAATGCCCGGTGTCAAAAAAACGAGTTATCTCTAAATTTGGATATCTTCGGCACAGATCCATAAAATATTTATAGTCTCTAACATTACTGCCAACATAAACCATCGCTTGGCATTCCTCTCCTAAATCAGGAATCCTGCTCCTTCCCAGAATTTTTCTCAAGTCGCTTACCACCTCAACATTATCTCCTAATCTCTCGATCCTTTTTATTGTTTTTCGGTCTATCAAAGGCATCACTGGTACTCCGCCAAACAACTTATCCGGAATCATCACTCTCGACGTATAAACTATTAATCTCTTTGACAACCCGGCTAATCTCCCCAAATTACGTATATTCCTATAGTTTCCCCAAAATTCATCGCTCCATCCCAACCACACCCCGTCAGCGTCTACAATCGTCATCATCATTCGCCCTTTAAATTTAAAATCTTCTAAAACATTTTCCACCACTTGGCCCAAATTCTCCACTCTTACACCCCCCTCAAAGTTCCGATTAGGATACAAAATTCTGCCTAAACTAATCTCTCTCCACCCTCTCATGTTGGCTATTATACGATCTTTTTATCTGGTCTAATATTTTTGCATAATCTACCTTGCCAAAATCCGTCGTTTCCACTTCTATCAATTTCCCCAAACCCAACGGTTCCGCCTTGCCCCTTGTCAATATCTTCTCTTGTTCCTCCAAACACAAATGGTCAACATGCCCCGGATGCCGCCTTCCCGACAACGCCCTCTCCTTAAACCTTTCAAATAATACCCTGCCTTCAGCAAAACAAAGTACTTCGATTACCTTCGCCGGATATCCGGCTATTAACTTTTCCATCCGCGCCCTGTCGTACTCCGCTTTAAAATTGCTCTCCAATATCACCGATTGTCCCGCCGCTAACAATTTCTCCGCTATCAAATACAAAATGTCATAAGCCGCTCTTCCTAACTTCTGCGACCAAACCCTGTCGCTGTAACCAATTTTGTCAAACATCAGCTCTTTAAACATATCCTTGCTAAAGTAGGGGATTTTGAACCTCTCGGAAATCTTTTCCGCCAAAACACTTTTCCCCGTGCATGACAGTCCCTCAACTATAATCAATGCGTTTCTCACTTTCTCAAGTATAGCCTACTCTCAAAATCCACTACCTTTCCTCTAACTACCCCCACTCCCTCCTCTCTCAACATCTTAACTTTTTTCTTAACATCCTCACCCGCTGTTTTTCCGTTAAAACCACCTACACCACCATCGCTTTTTACTACTCGATGGCACGGCACCTTCGGCGCATCTGGATTTCTTTTTAACGCTTGCCCCACTGCCCGATAAGCCCTTGTCCCTATCTTTCTTGCTATCAACTTATACGTTGTTACCCTCCCTTTGGGCACCCGGCTAACCGCCTTATAAACCTTCTCGTTAAAATTCACCATTTTAGATTATAGATTATAATTAAATTTAGTGACCAAAACTGCTTTCATCAAAGGAATTTCCCTCTTTGAAATCTTAATCATCATCGCCCTTCTTCTCTCTCTTACCATCACCTCTCTCCTCGTCATCCCCGCCCAGATCACTAAGGCCCGGGATGCCCGCCGCAAAACCGATCTTTATTCCATCAGGACCAACCTAGAAATTTATTACAGCTTTGCCGAAGAATTTCCCAAAAAGCTCCCCGATTGCGACCAACCTCTCAAGTATCAAGGCCAAACTATCCTCGCCCACCTCCCCTGCGATCCGGTTACCAAAGAGCCCTATTACTATCAAACCCACACCGGCAATCCCCAGTCATATCGGCTCTATGCCCGGCTCTCCAACCCCCAAGACCCCTCCATCCGCGACGTCGGCTGTCTTGGCGGCTGCGGTCCAGATTGTTCCTATAATTACGGAGTTTCCAGCACTAACATCAATTTAACCCGCTGTTCCTATGTCTGCGCTCCCGGCGGCGGCAAAACCGGCTCCTGTGAACTCTATCAGGACTCCACCATTAGTCTTTGCCCCAAGCTCTATTATAACGACCCTACCTGTAATCACGAATGTAACCTTGTTCAAAACCGATGCAAAAACGCCTCTGGCAAAAACATTCCCTACTAAAACGCTTAGCTTGACAATTAACCCCAAAAAAGACAAACTTTATCAATGGATCTCTCCAAAACACAAATTATCGGGCTGTGTATTATCACCACTATCCTTACCGACAAATTTTTAATTAACCATTCTCCCTCAACCACCAACCCTACCCCGCCTGCTTCTTCTACTCCCATTCCCACCAGCGCCGGTATCAGTCCTCAAAACGAAATCATCCTCCGCGAACTTATTAACCTGCGTAAGGACATGACTGATAGCCTCAATGAAATTAAAAAACAATCTGCCTCCCGCCTTGCCACCCCGGTCCCTTCTCTTAATCCCTCACTCTTGGTTGGTATGGTCAAAATCGACTCTTCTCAATACCAAAAAATTGATGTTTTTGAAAAACCCCAAGCCTCAAGTAAAATTATCGCCAGTCTCGTTCCCGACGCCATTTATTTTTACCGCCAAAAACAATCCGGCTGGTATCAGATTGAGCTTGATTCTGGCCAGCTTGGCTGGGCCCAAGCCCAATTTCTCAAGGAATTTCCTTAAATGAACCGCCTAAAAACCTGTCTTTTTTACTACAACCTTGCCTTTACTTTTATTTTGCTGATCTTCGGATTGCTGACCAAATCCATTTTCACCTCGCCCCAGCTTTTAATTATCCTCTTCCCTTTAATCGTCTATTTTTGGGGATTTCTCTATATAAATTCCCGCCGCTCCCAAACCGTCGGCCATCAGGCTCTCTGGGTCGGGGTTATCCTCCTCCTCATCTTCAATCTCCTGTCTACTTTTATTTTGGCCATCCTCAACCTCATTCTTGTCAAATCCCTTGCCCAAGCCTTAATTTCCCTCCTCTATCTTCCTTACCCTCTCTATTTCTTCCTTACCATTTTTCATTGGTCCCAAAAACTCAAGTCGGCCACCCCTGCTCTTTCTCCCTCTCCTCCACCCCCTTCCTCTCCTTCTCTGCCTGCCAACCCCGTTGCTCTTGACCAAAATCGCCGTCAATTCCTCAAACTAATCGGCGGCACCAGTCTCTCCTTTATTCTTCTCTCTTTAATTAATCCCAAAAAAGCCAGCGCCGCCTTCTTTGGCTCCGTCCCCGGCCCCGGCACCGTCGCCATCAAAGACAGCCACGGCAATAAAATTAACCCCGCCGAAAAACACCCCACCGACGGTTACCGTATCAGCAAAATCGACGATACCACCAGTGATACTTATTCCTATTACGGTTTTGTCAATCAGGATGGCGAATGGTTCATCCAGCGTGAAACTACCAGCGGGGATGATATTGGCAACTTTCTCTACTACAAAGGCAGTTCCGACTTTCCTTCTAATTGGGAAAATCGTAACGAATTATCTTATGATGTCTTCGAAGAAATTTTTTAAACTTCCATTGTATACTAATCATTAACTGGCTATGAAAAAGGAATACCTCGCCGTTTTCTCTCTTGGCCTTATCGGCCTTGCCTATGGCATCGACTCTGTCTCTGGCAAAGTTTCCTTTGCTACCAAAAACCCTTATGTCTTTTTAAGCTCGCCCCTAATTTCCAAATACCCCCTCACCGTCGTTGGTATTTTCTCCAGAAGTCTAGGGCTCTTTCTCCTCGCCTGGCTATTGCTTTCCCTCATTGGCGGATACTATCTTATCAAATGCGTTACTCTCCTGATTGCCTTTGTTTTGTGCCATCTTTATTCCCTCCAGCAACTTGCCACCGGCATGAGAATCACCACCATCCAGTGGACGCTTTCCGTTGCTTATGCTAGTCTACTCCTGTTAATTCCTGCCGCCTATTATTTAATAAAAGGCCTTGCTACCGCCATTCTCCAAAAAACCGCCCGCCGCCCCCAAACAGTCACTCCCGAAAGTAACACCCCGCCCGCAACCAGTGATGAATAGAATACCGTCCCCACCAGATAAACCCCGATCCTGCCAAGAATGCCAAGTCTGTCATTATCTGCCTAAATTTACTTGTTGCTGGCTGGCTGGTTTTGGTAACGACCGCGACCGGCCCGACCGCAGTTCCTGTTTGGTTACTGTCAAAAAAGTCAAGGGCGAAATTTGGGTTCAGGCCATCGAACAATCTCCTAACGGCATTAGGTCTGCCAAAGACCTTATTATGGACGCTGCCAACAAACTAAACCTGCCGATTATGGTTTTTTACCGTGATTCCAAATACCCTACCGCCAAACCCGATCTCTACATCTTGACCGTTAAACAAAAAATCAACCACAATATTCTCGTCGGAAAATCAATCGGCTTTTTGGACAACGACCATCGGCTGGAAATATTATTGCCCCGGGAAGAAACCATCTCGTCCGCCAAAGACATCTCCAGCCCCTAAGCTTCTGGCTCTGGTTAAGACCAATTCTGTTTTTATGACTTACCCATGTAGTGTACAATAAATCCAGTATGGCCAGAACGGTAACTTCGCCGGCAAAAGACCAAAAAAATGTCAAAGAAACCATGACTGTCAGGGTTTGGAACGTTCCCCAACCAGATGGTTCCATCAAACGTGTCGCCACCATAGAACAGAAAGGCCGTCGGGATGCCAAATGCGAAGGCTGTGATGCCCCTTGCTGTCGAGGTTTTCTCCGTCCCGTCTTAACCGAGGCAGAATTTCTTGGTAAAAAATTCGAAGCCGAGTATTCAGAAGTTCCGCAATGGATAAAAGTTCAGGTTCCCCGAGCCGAATACGTTGCCACCTTAAAAATGGGCAACGATGGTTGCCAGTATTATGATTGGGATACCCATAAATGTAAAATTTATCCGAATTGTCCCGCCGCCTGTCTTTCCTACTCTTGCCGGGAAGACGATCGTGTCGAACAATATCGTCAACTCGAAAAACAGCTAAAAGAGTCTTTGAAAATAATCAAAAAATAAATGAAAAAGGACACCATTGCTTTTTGTATCCCGGGCAGAATCTATTCAAATTACTTTTTGGGCTGTTGGACCGCCACCTTGATGGAGTGTTTCAAAATAGGCATAAAAGTTGAACCCCCCAATTGGGCGACTAGCTGTAATATTTACAAAGTTAGAAACAGTTGTTTATGGGGCGATAGGAAAAAGGGACCAGGCCAAAAACCATTTCAGGGCAAAATTAAGTACGACTATCTCATGTGGATTGACTCCGATTCTGTTTGGCAGGTAAGTGATTTTAATTATCTGTATCGCACCATAAAATCAAGAAAAGATATTCATATTTTATCCGGTGTCTACAGAAAACCAGAGTTCGATAACTTAAGTAAAAGCGTTTCCACCATCATTTCTGGCGATGATGATCTAAGATTGTTGACCACAGAAGAGTTAAATGCCCTGCCGGAACTATGCCCCGTCAGAGGAGCCGGGTTGGGGTTTTGTATAATGAAATACGGCGTCATGGAAAGCTTAGACTATCCTTGGTTTGTTCCCTTGCCGGTTTTGGATAAAAAAACAAAACAATTAATTGATGTTTGCGGCGACGATCAATCCCTTTTTGTCAGGCTTAAGGAAAAAGGCTTTGATACTTGGTGTGCCACCAAGATTAGGATCGGACATGAAAAACCTTATATTTATTATTTGCAGTAACTAATGCCCGGCACCGTCGAAACCGACATCGCTATTTTTAGCGGCGCCACCGCCGGCCAAACTTCCGGTGCCGCCGATACCACCACCGACTGGACCACTTTTACCACCCGGGATACCGAATCCCAGATTGAAGGCACTGCCTGTAATGGCGCCAAGCTTTCTGCCACTCTTGGCACGGCCGTTCTAGCCATAACATCAACAGATCTTAGGGGAAAAATAATCTATGCTTGGATGATGAGCGTCACTAGAATGGAAACTTTGGCTAATGGTGGTTTTAGGATCGGCGTTGGAGATGGAACCAACACCGGTGACTGGTTTGTCGGCGGCCGGGACACCTATTTGGGTGGATGGCAGAGATTTTGTGCCTACGTTCCTACTGCCAACGCCGATGCCGTTTATGATGTCCAAAGTGGCACTCCCGCCCTAAACGCTATTACCAGAATAAGGCTGGGATTTTATACCGCCGCCACGGCTACCAAAACCAATTGCTATGTCGATGCTGTTGCCTATGGCACCTATTTAAGGATTAGGTCGGGTACCTCCGCAAGCCCGGCCACTTTCCAAGACTTGCTGGATTACGATAGTACCTATGCCTTGGGAGTGTTTAGGCAAATTTCCGGCATCATTTTTCAGCAGGTTTCTCTTCAAATAGGATCAACAACCGCCTCCCAAAATACCTATTTTAAAGACACTACCTCACCCATCATCCTTTCATTAAATGCCGTCGTCCCCAAGGACAAGTTTGAATATACTCTTCAGGGCGGCACTAATGATACCGAAATATATTTCGGTCAATCAGGTGTCGCCGGACCAGTTATAAAAACGCAGCCTTCTCCCAATTATCCCTTTCCCCTGCTTTCCTGTTATAGCTACAACGCCAATACTGCCGCATATACAGACAGAACTACCGCCATAAATAATACCACTGCCAACGACGTTGTTTTGCCTCCTATTCAAACCACCACCTTAGGCGATGCCATTTATTTTGGCCACCGGACAATGTTTAACGGAGTAAGATTAACCCTTGGCACTGCCGGTGTTTATACGAATATAACCCTAGAATGGCAATATTACGATGGTTCCTCCTGGACTGCTCTTCCCGGCGTTTCCGACCCCACCAGTTTTTTTACCGCTACCGCCGGCAGCTACGATATCAGCTTTACCGCTCCTTATTGGAATTGGACCAAAGTAGCAGTTAACAGCCAAACCAGATATTGGATTAGATGTATCGTCACCGCCTGGGGCTCAAAAACCCTTACCACCGCCCCCCTCGGAACCCAGGGTTGGTTAAAGCAATATTGTCCCTTTAAGTTTACTGCTTCAGACACGAATATAGATAAGTATGGAATTAACGGCACTGTTTTCTTTAACGCCGGCACCATAACCCTCCAGGAATATAATGCCGGCAAGACATTTGAGGGATGTAGTATTATCCAAAGCGAAGAAATGATACCCAGCACCGCTTTAGTCGAGAAATGTGATTTTGTCTCTGCCCCCTATCGGGCCATTCGGATATCTTCCGCCAGCCACAATGTCCAGACTTGCAATTTTATCAGTTGTCAGACCGCCATCAACCACGACGTTGGCGGTAGCAGTAGCTCTCATCTTGAATATGATTATAACGCCCTCATGTTTTCGGACTCGACCTACGATATCGAGAACTCGGCCACCACTCCAAACTTTTATATCGACATCGACAGGCTTAACGGATCTAATCCCGATAGTGGCAAGATAAACAACAGCGGCGGCGGATCAACTACCATCCTTGAAATCGGGGTCACCCTTACTTTGAAATGTGTCGATAAAAACAACAACCCCTTAAACGGCATTAGGTGCACCATCGAAAAAGCCAGCGACGGCACCACCCTATTAAATGAAGAAACTGCCAGTGTTCTCGGCGAAGACGGCATTGCCACTGAAACCTTTATTTATCCGGGCAGCCCGGTGCCAGTCAGAATTAAGGCTAGAAAATCCTCTACCGGCGGAACAAAATATGTCCCATTCTCTTCGGTAGGGACTATCGATGGAGATTTTTCTATGACCATCGTTATGTATCAGGACTCAAACGTGTCTTCATAATATAAAATAGTTTAATGTCTAGTTCAATTTTAGGCGGCGATTTTACGGTTTATTATTTGTCGGAAAATAGGCGGAAGCAGATTATTTGGACCGGGTCAGGGTCAAACACCTATACGGTAAGAGAGTTATATACTGCCCTTCAGGACTTATTTGACGAGTTGGACCAGATGGATGATGGGGTGCCGATGAGCGCCCAAACCCCGACCCAGTTTACTATCGGCCTAATCGACACCGGCGACACCGACGATCCCTGGTATATTGACAGAATCTCCTGCCGGCATCTCACCGGTGGGGGATTAAGCACCTCCGGCTGGACCAGAGTCCAGGACAGCAACTGCGGCATCGTCCTGATCGAACGGACAGGCAATAATATTGTCTCTGGCGATGTCGGCAATACCATCACCAACACCACTACCGGCGACAGCGGCACCTTGTTGTATGTCAACGAATCTAATAACGGTTATCTCGTCATCAGGCCAGCCGATAACTCTGAATCTAATAATTGGGATTCCGACAGTGGCACTATCACTTGCAACGGCCACAGCGATACCCAATCAGCCGCCGCCACCACCGGCGAAAGTATTTATGCCAACATTTATACCCTTGGCACTATTTCCGACAACACCGATATTTATGTTATTAGAGATGGCGTCAAAATTTCCCCTTGGTGGCCAACTGGTCATATTGACATCCTCGTTCGCACCCAAGAACTCGGCCTCTTAGTCGACAGCGGAGTCTTAACCATCTACGCCCGCCAATACACCCAATCATATGACCATTATCAGATTACCGCCACCACTGGCACCCGCAACCCTATTCCTCTGGCTACCGGCAACGATATTAACAACAACACTGGACTCAAAACGTTTACCGGTTCCGGTGGCAACGGTAATACCTTTAACTCTGGCAATGGTATCTACGTCGGCAGTTCTTGGTCCACCGCCACCAAAAAAGGTATTTTAACCGCCGATGCCACCGGCTCCTCCCCGGTAATTGTTTATTATTTGGTTGGCAGTCTTGCCGATTTTGAGAATTCAGATTTGGTTAAGGAATACGACGTTTCCACCGGTACCAACGGTGACGCTAACACCTATGCTTCCACTCCCAGCAGCGCCGGACCAGCCGGTTTCTCCGGTATCACCTTCACCTTTGGGGCAACTAGCCAAGATCTTGGTAACGGCAACGGCAGCCGTCCTTATGACGTGGTTATCGACTGCAACAACTATACTCTGGCTGATTTTTACGAATACACCAAATATGTCACCAGAACAGGCTCCACTACCATCCTCAATGGTCTAGACGGCGAACAATACACCGGTACCGGTGAAATCCAGCTTAATTACGACAATCGTTCCGGCGCTTTTACCGAAGGCCAAATTGTTACCAGCGCCGGCGGGGCCAAAGGCTACATTACCGCCGATCATTACCACGGCGACAACACCGGCACGCTGGTTTTAAGGACCGTCAGGGGAACCTTTGTCGACAACGAACAAATTACCGACCCAATTACCGGCAGCGCTTATGTCAACGGCAACTACACCCCCCTAACTCCCGTCAAAAGCGCCCCTTTTGGCACTTTCGCCGGAGGCAAATTTTTTGGCGCCCGGGGTGTTTACATCTATAACATGAACGGCGCCGACGCCAATAATTACGAATTAACCGACACCGCCGGTGTCACTCAAACACCCCCGGTAACTATCAATCTTACCATCCTCATTGTCGACATGGAGGGCAATACCATCACCCAAAATTGTGAGGTTACCATTGTTAGAAATAGCGATAATGCCGTCCTCTACCACGAAGACGATATTACCGACGGCTCCACCAACTACCAATATACTTCCGAAGCCGGAACGCTGACCTACATCAACGTTTTTAATGTTGCCGGCTACCAGCCCCGAACCATTAACAACTATACCCTTCCCGACAGTAATACCACCTTATCCGTTCAGCTCGATGAAGACCGCTTCTATTCCAACCCATAACCCAAAATACTCCATTGACAAAAATTTATACTGTCATGTTAATATAAATTCATGGCGAAACTAGTAGATCCGGACTCCCTTAATCAAGCCACCGAAGTTATCATTGACACTAACGCCAAGACTATTGAACTCGCCGTTGCCGGCAATTTAAGTGACGACAACCCGGGCTCCACCTCCGGCGTCACTCTCCAATGCGTTTACTCCTTTCTTAAGGAAGAATGGAAAACAGATACCAATCTCAACAAATTCAAATTCCCCATCAAAATGTACACCAAGACCGATGGTACCCTCCAAAACGGTTGGTCTTGGGCCAACGATCAAACTCGTCAGCTGATTCGTGACGCCGGCTGGACCGAAACCAATGGTGATCAATACGCTGGCATTATCTCCCTCGGTAACTTCGATGAAGACACCGACCAGGCCTATTATCAGCAGGAAAGCGGCTATGATTCTTCCACTACCAACTTTGACAAAACCGGCAACTTAAACGAAGCCATCAAAATTTATGACGGCAGCGGCACTCCTGATTACACCGGATACCTTAAAACTTTCTTAAGAATCGAGTAAAAACTTTATTCTTCCTACAACCTTATTTCTGAACAGGGTCTTACCCTCTTGGA
>Ga0067045_1028528_pt1 | contig 31722 bp, 32 predicted proteins | sample TerdegcTABiofilm_FD_59184 | JGI IMG/M metagenome (GOLD analysis project Ga0067045, IMG submission 59184) | Combined Assembly of (Gp0054472, Gp0054536) Wastewater bioreactor microbial communities from Singapore -Terephthalate degrading...
AAGCCCCAGGCCGATGGCATCCGCCCCGTTGAAACGGGCACCGGTCAGACCAAGCCAAAGCCCGAGCCGCCCGGGCATGCGGCTCAAGAACCAGCTGGCCCCCACGTCCGGATAGAGACCTATGGTCACCTCCGGCATGGCGAACAGGCTCTTCTCGGTCACCACCCTAAAGTCGGCGCCGGCAAAGAGCCCTATACCGCCCCCCATGCAGATGCCGTCCGCCACGCAGACGAGCGGCTTGCTGTAACTGTGGATATGGTGATCCAGCCGGTATTCCTGCTCAAAAAAGTCGCGGGCATAGGCAAAGAGCGCCTGTTCGCTCTCCTCCTGCCGTCGGTAATAGAAGGAGCGGATGTCACCGCCGGCGCAGAATGCCTTCTCCCCGGCCCCCTGCAACAGCACGCAGACGATGGCAGGATCCTGCTCCCAGGCCGTGAGCGCCCCTTGCAGGCGCTGGATCATCGGCAGGCTCAGGGCGTTGAGGGAGGCGGGGCTGTCCAGGGTCAGGATGCCGATGAGGTGCCCGTCCGCCGTGGGATGGGTTGCCAGGTGCACGGGTTCAGTCATGGGACTCTCCCGCGCTCTTGTCATAGCGCCAGCGCGGGGCACGCTTCTCGAGGAAGGCCGCCACCCCCTCGCGCTGGTTGGCATCGTCAAACAGGGCGAGGAACAGGCTGCGCTCCAGGGGCAGGGCCGCATCCCTGTGGCCGCTGCGCCCCTGGTTGATGAGCCGCTTGCAGGCACGCAGGGCGCTGGGGCTCTGGCGCTCCACCCGCTGCGCCATCTGCTGCGCCGCCGTCCAGGCGTGCCCTTCGGTCACCACCTCCTCCACCAGCCCCATCTCGTAGGCCAGGGTGGCGCTCACCTTCTCGCCGCAGAGGATCATCCGCTTGGCCCAGCCCGGCCCCACCAGCTCGGTGAGCCGCTGGGTGCCGCCGGCGCATGGCAGCAAGCCCACTGAGGCCTCAGGCAACCCCAGCAGCGCCTGCTGCTCGGCGATGCGAATGTCGCAGGCCAGCGCCACCTCGAGGCCCCCCCCCATGGCAAAGCCATTGATGGCGGCTATGCTCACCCCGTGGAAGCGGGCCAGCGCCTCGAAGGCGCGACCGAAGGCCTCTGCCACTTCGCGGGCGTGCTCCGGGTTGCCGTCGGCAAACATCTTGAGATCGGCGCCGGCGCAGAAGAACTTGTCACCCGCCCCGCGGATCACCAGGGCCACCACGTCGGGGCGGCTGTCGAGCTCCACCATCATCTGCAAGAAGGCTTGCAGGCTGGCCAGAGTCCAGGTGTTGGCAGGCGGGTGGTCGAGCGTGATGTAGGCCACGTGACCGTGATATTCGAGCCTGATCCTTGTCATTGCACTGTCCTTGTCATTAAACCTGCCGCCATGATGACAGGGTTGAATGGAGCCGAAATTCGGCTGGCTCACAAAGCCTGACGACGGCGCGGCGCCAGTCCGCCGCCCCCCAGCAACAAGAGGCGGAGGACGCGCTGCCCCCCTACTCCAGCGACAGGCCGGGATCCTCCAGCAGACGGCGGGCGATGATGAGCCGCATCACTTCGTTCGTGCCTTCCAGAATGCGGTGCACCCGGGTGTCGCGCAGGTAGCGCTCGAGCGGATACTCGCGGATATAACCATAGCCACCAAAGAGTTGCAGGGCCTCATCGCAAACGCGATAACCCACGTCTGTGGCAAAACGCTTGGCCATGGCGCACCAGGCGCTCTTGTCCGGGCTGCCGCTGTCGAGCTTGGCGGCGGCCTGTCGCACCAGCAGACGGGCGGCGGCCAGTTCGGTGGCCATGTCGGCGAGGCGGAACTGCACGCTCTGGAATTCGCTGATCGGGTGTCCAAATTGCTGGCGCTGCTGCACATGGGCCAGGGCGTCGTCCAGCGCCTGCTGGGCTGTGCCCAGCGAGCAGCTGGCGATATTGATGCGCCCCCCATCGAGCGCCTGCATGGCGAACCTGAACCCTTCTCCCTCCTCCCCCAACCGGTAGCGGGCGGGAATACGCACGGCGCTGAAATTCACCTCCCGGGTCGGCTGGCTGTTCCAGCCCATCTTCTCCTCCGCCTTGCCGTAGCTCACACCCGGCGTCTCGGCGGGCACCATAAAGGCAGATATCCCCTTGGCCCCCTCTCCCCCGGTGCGGGCCATCACCACCAGCACCTCTGTGCTGCCCGCCCCCGAGATGAAGACCTTGCTGCCGTCGATAAGGTAATCCTCCCCTTCTCGTAGGGCACGGGTCTTGAGGGCGGCGGCGTCCGATCCCGCCCCCGCCTCGGTGAGGCAGTAAGAGCCCAGCAGCTCGCCGCTGGCCAGCCTCGGCACCCACTCTGCCGCCACCTCGGCCGGCAGCCAGCTGCCCAGCATCCAGCTCACCATGTTGTGTATGGTCAGGTAAGCCGTGGTGGAGGTGCAGCCCATGGCCAGGCGCTCGAAGATGAGGCTGGCGTCGAGTCGGCTCAAGCCCAGGCCGTCATATTGCTCCGGGGTGTAGAGGCCGCACAGACCCAGCGCCGCCGCCTGCTTGATGGTGGGGATGGGGAATTCGTGCTCCCTGTCCCAGCGCGCGGCATGGGGCTTGAGCGCCAGATCGGCGAAGGCACCGGCCGAGTCGACACAGGCCCGTTGGGATTCGGTCAGGGTAAAATCCATCTTGTTCGATTCCTCGTTATCTCGATTGCTTGTCGCAGATCTACCGTTCACCACAGGGGGATAGCCATGGTGGGCGTCGGTGGGAATACCGTCGCCCATCGGCCATTGCTCACCGCAGGTGGATGGTCATGTTGGGGCCGGTCGGTATGTCCTCGTCGAACCAGCGCTCGGTCACCGTCTTGGTCTCTGTGTAGAAACGCACCGCCTGCTTGCCGTAGGCGTGCAGATCACCGTAGAAGGAGCCGCGCCAGCCGGTGAAGGAGAAGAAGGGCAGCGGCACAGGAATGGGCACGTTGATCCCCACCTGACCCACCGCCACCTCGTGGCGGAACTTGCGGGCCGCGGCGCCGCAGCCGGTAAAGATGGAGGTGCCGTTGCCATAGGGGTTGTCGTTGATGAGGGCGAGCGCCTCGTCCAGGCTCTCCACCTCCAGGCAGGCGAGCACGGGGCCGAAGATCTCCTCTTTATAAATCCGCATCTGTGGGGTCACGCCGCGAAACAGGGTCGGCCCCACCCAGTTGCCCACCGGGTAGCCGGGCACGTCGCAAAAACGCCCGTCCAGCAGACACTGGGCCCCCTCGGCCATGCCTGCTTCAATCAGCCCCTCGACTCGTACCTTGGCTTCAGGGCTGATAAGGGGGCCATAGGCAGCTTGCGGATCGTGCCAGACACCCGGCTTGACCCTGGCAAACTCGGCGGCGAGATCCGGGATCCAGTCGCGGGCGCTGCCCACGAAGACCGCCACGCTGATGGCCATGCAACGCTGACCGGCGGCGCCCACCCCGGCCCCCACCAGGTTGCTCAGCACCTGTGCCTTGTTGGCATCCGGCATGATCACCATGTGGTTCTTGGCGCCGACGAAGCACTGGGCGCGCTTGAGGTGGTCGGTGGCGGTGCGATAGACGTGAGCCCCGACCCGGGCCGAGCCCACGAAGCTCACCGCCTTCACGTCCGGATGGGCGAGCAGCGCATCCACCTGCTCGGCGCCCCCGTGCACCACGCTGAGGATGCCCGCTGGCGCCCCCGCCTCGGTGAACAGCTCGGCCAGCCGCATGGGGGTCAGGGGATCCTGTTCAGAAGGTTTCAGCACGAAGCCGTTGCCGCAGGCTACCGCCAGGGGGAACATCCAGAGCGGTATCATGGCCGGGAAGTTGAACGGCGTGATGCCGACGCAGACCCCCAGCGGCTGCACCCAGGAGTGGCCATCCACCCGGCGCGCCACGTTGCCCATGGTCTCCCCCAGGGTCTGGCTGGCGATGCCGCAGGCCTGCTCCACCACCTCGATGCCGCGCCACACATCTCCCCTGGCATCCGCCAGATTCTTGCCCGTCTCCTGGGCCAGCAGGGTCGCCAGCTCGTCGTGATGGGCTTTGAGCAGATGCTGGTAGTTGAACATGACCCGGGCCCGCTCAGGGGCCGGCACCTCCCGCCACAGCAGGTAGGCGTCGTGAGCGCGGCGCACCGCAAGCTCCACCTCGGCCGGGGTGGCTCTCGGCACCCGCGCCAGCAGGCTCTGATCCGCCGGGTTGGTCACCTCGATCCAGGCCTCGCTCGCCGACGGATACGCTTCGCCGCCGATATAGAGCGGCAGATCCCCGTACTGGGTGTGGTGTTGGCTCATGCCGCACTCTCCTTGGCTGTCCGGTGGCTGGCACTGTGCCAGAGCCCCTCAGGCAGGCCGGCAGACCGGATGCTCTCGCTGATCATCTTGCTCACTCCTTGCGTTTGCTTGCTCGGGGTATGCCCTTGCAGTCGGCACTCAACGAATTTACCTTAGACTAACAACTCATTTACGTTTACGCTAACGTAAACTTAAATCACGAATGGACTGACCAGTTTCCCTCCGTTTCGAGAGCGCGAGACAGGTGAGCACCAGAGACCAAGGAGAGCAAGGATGCATGCCCTGATGGATGAAACCCTCCGCGCCCTGACCGAGCAGGTCGAGGCCTTCTGCCAGAAAATGATAGCCCCGCGCGCCGCTGAGATTGACCAGAGCAACGCCTTCCCCTGCGACCTCTGGCCAAAGATGGGTGAGCTCGGGCTGCACGGCATTACGGTAGCGGAAGAGTATGAGGGGGTGGGTCTGGGTTATCTGGCCCATGTGCTGGTGATGGAGCAGATGAGCCGTGCCAGCGCCTCGGTCGGCCTCTCCTACGGCGCCCACTCCAACCTCTGCATCAACCAGATCCACCGCCACGGCACCCCTGATCAGAAGGCGCGCTATCTGCCCGATCTGGTCAGCGGAAAACACGTGGGGGCGCTCGCCATGAGCGAGCCGGGGGCCGGCTCCGACGTGGTCAGCATGCGGCTCACCGCGGTGCGCGAAGGCGATCACTATGTGCTGAACGGCAACAAGATGTGGATCACCAACGGCCCGGATGCGGACACCTTCGTCATCTATGCCAAGACGGATGCCAATGCCGGGGCCAAGGGGATCTCCGCCTTTATCGTCGAGGCGGGCACCCCGGGTTTCACCACGGCCCAGAAGCTCGACAAGCTCGGTATGCGCGGCTCCAGCACCTGCGAGCTGGTGTTCGACAACTGCCCCGTGCCGGCAGAGAACCTGCTCGGCGCCCTGCACGGCGGGGCCCGGGTACTGATGAGCGGGCTGGATTACGAGCGGGTGGTGCTGGCCGCCGGCCCCCTTGGCATCATGCAGGCCTGCATGGACGTGGTGCTCCCCTATGTGCGCGAACGCAAGCAGTTCGGCCAGGCCATAGGGGATTTCCAGCTGGTGCAGGGCAAGCTCGCCGACATGTATACCCGGCTCGCCAGCAGTCGCGCCCTGGTCTATTCGGTGGCGAGCGATTGCGATCTGGGCCATACCAGCCGCAAGGATTGCGCCGCCGCCATCCTCTTTGCCGCCGAGAATGCCACCCAGATGGCGCTGGACGCCATCCAGCTGCTCGGCGGCAACGGCTATATCAACGAATATCCCACCGGCCGCCTGCTGCGGGACGCCAAGCTGTACGAGATTGGCGCCGGCACCTCGGAGATCCGCCGCTGGCTCATCGGCCGCGAGCTGATGGGAGAGAACGCATGATGCTTCTCTCTTTGCCCCCTGCCATTGGCAGCAACAACCAGATGGGAGAGAACCCATGAGCCAGATCCACTCCCGCCTGGATACAACAAGCGCCGACTTTGCCGCCAATCGGGAGGCCATGCAGGCCCTGGTGGCCGATCTCAACGCCCGCCTCGCCGAGATAGCCCAGGGCGGCGGCGCGGCCAACAACGCCCGCCATCAGGGCCGTGGCAAACTGCTGCCCCGCGAGCGCATCAATCAATTGCTGGACCCGGGCTCCCCCTTTCTCGAGCTCTCGGCCCTGGCCGCCTGGCAGGTCTATGAGGAACCCGTGCCCGCCGCCGGCATCATCACCGGGCTCGGCCAGATTGCGGGCCGGCTCTGCCTGCTGGTGGTGAACGACGCCACCGTCAAGGGGGGCACCTACTACCCGCTCACGGTGAAAAAGCACCTGCGGGCCCAGGCCATCGCCGAGCGGCTGCGCCTCCCCTGCCTCTATCTGGTGGATTCCGGCGGCGCCTTCCTCCCCATGCAGGACGAGGTATTCCCCGACCGGGAGCACTTTGGCCGCATCTTCTACAACCAGGCCCGCATGTCGGCCCAGAACATACCCCAGCTCGCCGTGGTGATGGGGCTGTGCACTGCCGGGGGCGCCTATGTGCCCGCCATGGCGGATGAGTCCATCATGGTTAGGGAACAGGCCACCATCTTCCTGGCGGGCCCGCCCCTGGTCAAAGCCGCCACCGGCGAGGAGATCAGCGCCGAGGCCCTGGGGGGGGCCCTGGTGCACTGCGCCCACTCCGGGGTGGCCGACCACCTGGCCGAGGACGATGCCCATGCCCTGGCCATAGCCCGCACCCTGGTTGGCAATCTTGGGGCTCTCCCCTCGCAATCGAGAGATTTTCCGGTGTTGGGCTTCGCAAGCTCAGCACCAAGCTACGATGAGCCCCTCTACCCCATAGAGGAGCTCTACGGCCTGGTGGGCACCAGCCTCAAGCGCCCCTATGACGCCCGGGAGCTCATCGCCCGCCTGGTGGATGGATCCGTGTTCGACGAGTTCAAGGCCCTGTTTGGCACCACGCTCGTCACCGGGTTCTCCCGCATCCAGGGCATGTCCGTGGGGATACTCGCCAACAACGGCGTGCTCCACAGCGACAGCGCCCAGAAAGGCGCCCACTTTATCCAGCTCTGCAACAGGCGCGCCATTCCCCTGCTGTTTTTGCAAAACATCACCGGCTTTATGGTGGGAAGCCAAGCCGAGCGGGAGGGGATCGCCAAGCACGGCGCCAAGCTGGTCACCGCCGTGGCCTGCAGCCGGGTGCCCAAAATAACCTTGCTCGTCGGGGGCAGCTTTGGCGCCGGCAACTATGGCATGTGCGGCCGCGCCTATGAGCCCGATTTTCTGTTCAGCTGGCCCAACAGTCGCATCTCCGTCATGGGGGGCGAGCAAGCTGCCAACGTGCTGGTGCAGGTGCGCCGGGACAAGCTGGCGGCCGACGGCAAGACCCTGGGGGAGCAGGAGGCGGACGCCATCCGCGCCCCCGTCATCGCGCAATATGAACGCCAGGGGCACCCCTACTACGCCAGCGCAAGGCTGTGGGATGACGGCGTCATCGATCCCGCCCAGAGCCGCACCGTGCTGGCCCTGGCGCTGGCCGCCTGCCAGGGGGCCAAGCCCGGGCCCGAGCAATACGGCATCTTCAGGATGTAAGGAGTTCGACATGTCCGATCCACTGTGCAATGACCCCCTGGCTGGCTGTCGGCTTGAGCGCCACGGTCCGCTGGTTGAGCTGGTGCTGGCGCGCCCCGCCCGCCACAACGCCCTCGATGCCGATCTGATGCAGGAGCTGCTCGATTGCCTGGATGATCTGGCCCATCGCCACGGCCAGCCACTGGCCGAACGCCCCCATGTCCTGCTGCTGCGGGCAGAGGGCAGGCACTTTTGCGCCGGTGCCGATCTCAACTGGATGCGCAACCAGCTCAATGGCGACTTCGATCCCAGCTCGTTTGAAAAAAACCGGGAGGATGCCCGGGTGCTGGCCAGGTTGATGCAAGCCCTGGACGAGCTGCCCTTCCCCACCGTGGCCCTGGTGCAGGGGGCGGCCTATGGCGGAGCACTCGGCCTGCTCTGTGCCTGTGACATAGTGCTGGCCAGCGACGACGCCCGCTTCTGCCTCTCAGAGGTGAGCCTGGGGCTGGTGCCTGCGGTGATCAGCCCCTATGTGGTGCGCGCCATGGGGATGCGCCAGGCCCGCCGCTACATGCTGAGCGCCGAGCCCTTCGATGCCATCACCGCCTGCCGCCTCAACGTGGCGCACCGGCTCTGTGCGCCGGAAAAGCTGCTTTCTGAGGGGCGGGCTTTAGGCATGCGTCTGTGCCGCAACGGCCCCCAGGCGATGAAGGAGACCAAGCGACTGCTGGCCGCCATCGAACACCAGCCCGGCCATCAACACGAAGAGATAACCGTCGAGACCATTGCCCGGGTGCGGGTCGGACTCGAAGCCCAGGAAGGGATGCAAGCCTTCTTCGACAAGCGCCCCCCCAACTGGCGCCCCCGTTTCAAGGATGAGACATGACTCCATACCAACCCATCAAGCGCCCTCTTGTCGCCAACCACGGCGAGGATAACCGGGGGACGGATCAACGCCTTGCCCCCCTCGATCTCTTCATGAACGAGTGTGCCTTTATTCACCAGGAGCAGACATGACAGATCAGGCTCCCATCAAGCGCCTGCTGATCGCCAATAGAGGCGAGATAGCCGTGCGCATCATCCAGACCGCCCGCCGCCTCGGCATTCACACCATAGCCCTCTACTCGGACGCCGACGCCCGCGCCATGCATGTACGGGAAGCGGACGAGGCCTGGCACCTGGGGCCTGCCCCCGCGCGGGAGAGCTACCTCGATGCCGCCAAGGTGCTGAAGATTGCCTGCGAGGCCGGGGCCGATGCCGTGCACCCCGGCTACGGTTTTCTGTCGGAGAACAGCGACTTTGCCAGCGCCTGTGCACAACAGGGGCTGCGCTTTATCGGCCCGAGCGGCGCCGCCATCCTCGCCATGGGGGACAAATCCGGCGCCAAGGCGCTGATGCAGGCGGCCGGCGTCCCCGTGCTGCCCGGCTATCACGGCGCGGATCAGACGCTGGCCCTGTTGCGTGATCAGGCGCACCAGGTCGGCTTCCCCCTCCTTATCAAGGCCGCCAGCGGCGGCGGCGGCAAGGGGATGCGCCGGGTCGAGCAGATAGACGAGTTTGACGCAGCCCTGGCGGCGGTGAAACGGGAAGCCCTGGCCGCCTTCGGGGATGACAACGTGCTGCTCGAGCGCTATCTCGCCCGCGCCCGTCACGTGGAGGTGCAGGTCTTCGCCGATACCCTCGGCAACGCCATCTACCTGGGGGACAGGGACTGCTCCTTGCAGCGCCGCCACCAGAAGGTGATCGAAGAGGCCCCCGCCCCCAACATAGCCCCGGTGCTGCGCCGCACCATGGGTGAGGCCGCCGTGGCCGCCGCCCGGGCCATCGACTATGTGGGGGCCGGTACCATCGAATTTCTGCTGTGCGGGGAGGCGTTCTTCTTCATGGAGATGAACACCCGGCTGCAGGTGGAGCACCCGGTCACCGAGGCCGTCACCGGCCAGGATCTGGTGGCCTGGCAGCTGGCAATCGCCGAGGGCAAGGCGCTGCCGCTCACCCAGGAGGAAGTGGTGCTGCGCGGCCATGCCGTGGAGGCGCGCCTCTACGCCGAGGACGTAGGCGCAGGCTTCTTGCCCGCCAGCGGCCCCATCCATTGGCTGCACTGGCCACAGGGGGTGCGCATCGACACCGGGGTCGCAGCCGGCGATGAGGTGAGCCCCTATTACGATCCCATGATCGCCAAGCTGGTCGCCCACGGCCAGAGCCGCGCCGAGGCCTTTGCCAGGCTGGCCGATGCCCTGGCGGCCCTGAGTCTCGGCCCCCTGGTGCACAACGGCCCACTGCTGCTGCGCCTGTGTGAGGAGCCGGACGTTCTGGCCATGGCGCACCACACCCAGTGGCCCATTCCCACCGAGCCCCTGGCCATACCGACACTCGCCTGGCCGCTGGCCACCCTCTGGCTCGCCAGTCGCACCGGCCCCTCCCCCTGGCAGCAGACTCCCGGTTTTCGGCTGGGTCAAAGCAAAAGCTGGACAGCAGCAGTTCGGATCGGCGAGGAGGCCCGGGTGCTGACCCTGGCCGAGCGCGCCGGCCGGCTCACCTGGCAGGGGGAAACCTACCCCTATGAGCTGGGCACTGATCATATCCGCCTGCAGCGGGCGGGCCGCTGGGTGCGCTGCCCCGTCACCCCGGTGGCAGAGGCGACCTTAGTGCTGCAACTGGATGGCAGGCGCATTCCCTTCGCCGCCGATGATCAACACCATAGGCCACACCATGATCACGAAACAGCCCAGGGCGCCCTGGCCCCCATGCACGGCATTGTGGTGGCGCTGCTGGTCGAGGTCGGGCAATCCGTCAGCAAGGGGCAACCCCTGCTGGTGCTGGAGGCGATGAAGATGGAACACGTCTTGAAAGCAGACAAGGAGGGGGTGATCACCGCCCTCTGCTGCCGCCAGGGGGAGCAGGTGAGTCAGGGCGCCGTCCTGGTGCACTTTGCCGACCCGAGCGCAGAGAAGGCTCAGGGAGGTGCAGCATGAGCAAGGAGCATGGCACGCCCGTCGACAGGGTCAGCCTGGTAGAGGTGGGACCGCGGGATGGGCTGCAGAACGAACCCCACCTGTTGTCGCTGACGCAGCGGCTTCTGCTTATCAACCGCCTCGCCGAGAGCGGCCTGCAACGGATCGAGGTGGGGGCCTTCGTCTCCCCGAAGCGAGTGCCGCAGATGGCAGACTCCGCCGAACTTTTTGAGGCCCTGCCCCACAAGGGAGCGACCCGTTACGGCGCCTTGGTGCCCAATCTGCAAGGCTTGCAGGCCGCCATTGCCGCCCGCGCCGACGAAATTGGTCTTTTCACCGCCTGCTCAGACGGCTTCACCCGCGCAAACATCGGCATCGGCGTCGAAGAGTCACTGATCCGCTTCGCACCGCTGGTGGCGGAGGCGCGCCGCCTCGGCATCAAGGTGCGGGGTTACCTTTCCACCGTCATCGCCTGCCCCTATGACGGTCCGACCCGCCCGAAACGGGTCGCCGCCCTGGCCGAGCAGCTGCTGGACCTCGGCTGTCACGAGATCTCCCTTGGCGACACCATAGGAGTCGGCACCCCGGGCACTGTGGCGCCCATGCTGGATGCTGTGCTGCACGAAGTCCCGGCCGGCCGGCTCGCGGTGCATTTTCACGATACCTATGGCCAGGGGCTCGCCAACCTGCTGCCGGCGCTCGAGCGCGGCATCCGCACCATAGACTGCTCTGTGGCGGGGCTGGGTGGCTGCCCCTATGCCCCCGGCGCCTCCGGCAACGTCGCCTCGGAAGAGGTGGTCTACCTGCTGCACGGCCTTGGCATGAGCACAGGAGTGAACCTCGACAAGCTGGCCGCCACCGGCCAGTGGGTGAGCGAGCAGCTCGGCCGCCCCAACGGCTCCCGGGTCGGGCAGGCGCTCCATGCCAGGGCCAGACAGCAGCAGCCAGGACTCGATGAGATAGCACAAGGAGAGTGCCATGCCCCCTGAAAGCGCACCCGCCAGAGAAAAGAGCGGCAGCATGTCGTCATGTCAGGAGGTAACCCCATGCAGGATCAGGCCATGAGAGCCGGCAGTTTCTGCGGCAAGGAGCGAACCTACAGCATCTCCGAGCTGGCTCAGGAGTTCGACATCACCCCGCGCACCATCCGCTACTACGAGGACGAGGGGCTGATCACCCCGGCCCGGGAGGGGCAGACCCGCATCTACAGCCACAAGGACAGGATCCGCCTGAAATTGACCCTGCGTGGCAAGCGGCTCGGCTTCAGCCTGGCGGAGATCCGCGAGCTGTTCGACATGTATGACACCGACCGCTCGAGCCGGATGCAGCTGCACTCCATGATCCAGCTCATAGAGGCGCGGCGCCACTCCCTGCGCCAGCAGCTCGAAGATATCCAGATGGTGATGGCCGAGCTGGATGCCGCCGAGCAGCGCTGCATCCATTCCCTCAGCGGCTTGAAGACAGACGCGGATTGACGGGGGCTCGGGGCCGCTCGCCCCGAAGTATCTCATGGCACAGATGGGACCAGGGTGCTGGCAGGCGACCCTGGCCCTGACAAGGCTCGTCTGCTTCAAGGCCTGATTCACCGGGCACCGCTGACCTGCCCGCAGCCCATCCAGGCGGGTGTGAAAGGCTGCCGACGGCTCAATCTCCCATCCATCCCGAACAAAAAGGCAGGGCCCCACCCTGGTGCGGGAGGCCTAACCTTGCTCAATAATTCGGCTAACCCGGACAGAGCAAGGCGCAGCCCGAGAGCCATACCATGATCGAACGGCGATTAATTGCTACCATGTGCGCATCAAATGGAGACCATCATGCTCAAGCCTCTGCCCGCTCGCCTGTTGCGTTACGCCCTCTATCTCTGCGCCGGTCTGCTCATCTGCGTCACCATCTTGCTCTGGCAAGCCCCCAACCTCATCCAGCGCCACCTGCCGGGCTGGCTCGCCACCCATTATGGTCTGCAGCTCACCCTGGGGAAGATAGAGGTCGGGCTGCGCTCCCCCTCCCTCACCCTGGGGCCCAGCGCCCTGCTCGATGAGCAGCAACATCCCCTGGTGTCGTTCGACGGGTTGCGGCTCATACCCAGACTAAAGGAGAGCTGGCGCCAGAGAGCCCTGGTGCTGGAGGAGCTGACCCTGACCGCCCCAAGGGTGGATCTGGTGCGCCTGGCGGACAACAAGGGAGAGGTTCGCTTCAATCTGACCGAGGTCCTGGCCCCCTTGCTCGACTCCCTGCAGACCAGGGAGTCGACGGCATCGAGCACCGAACCAGTGGTGGTAAGCATCGGCAAGCTGGCCCTGGTCCAGGGGCAATTCCACTACCGGGATAGCCGCAAGCAGCACAGCCCAGGCTGGGTACCGCCCCTGACGCTAGGCAAGATCGCCCTGCAACTGCCCGATTTTTCCAGCGCACCGACGGCCCTCAACCGCTACCAGCTGAGTGCGACCCTCAATGAGAAGAGCCCCCTCAAGGCCGACGGTGAGTTCAACATCATGACGGGGGCCGGCAAGGGGCAGCTCAGCCTCGGCAAGCTGGCCCTCGCCCCCTTGGCCCCGCTCTGGGCCCCCTATGTCAAGGCCACACTGGCCAAGGGAGAGGCCAGCGCCGAGCTGGCGTACCGGCTCACGTCAGGCAAGCAGGGGCTGGCATGGCAGATCTCCAAGGGCAAGCTGACCCTGGCCAACTGGCAGCTCAAGAGAAACAAGGGAAGCGAATTCGCCCGCTTCAACCAGCTGGCCCTGACCGGGATCCGGGTCGATGGCAGCAAGCAGTCCCTCGAGGCCGGGGCCCTCACCCTCAAGGCCCCCGCCGTCACCGCCGTGCTCGATGAGAAGCAGCAACTGGACCTGGCCGCGCTGCTGATCTCGTCGCCCCCCACCAAAGCGGCGGCCAAACAGCCGAAAGCGAGCAAGCCCTGGCGCTGGCAGCTTAAGCAGGCCCGCATCAGCCAGGGGGCGCTCAAGCTGACCGAGTCCAGCAGCGGCAAGCCCCTGCTGCGGGATCTCTCGGGGTTGGAGCTCACCCTGGGGCCCCTCGGCAGCCAACCCGGCCAGAGCAGCCCTCTCACCCTGAAGGGCACCCTGCATCCCCAGGCGACTGTGGCCTTTGATGGCACCCTGGACCTCAGCCCCTTAGCCCTGAACGGCACCCTCAAGCAACAGGGCTTGCCGCTCACCCTGGCCCAGCCCTATCTGCAGGATCTGCTGCGCATCAGCGTGCGGGACGGCCGGCTTGCCAGCCGCACCAAACTGGCCCTGACCACAGATGACAAGGGGGCCCTCAGCAAGCTGGACGTCAGCGGCGGGCTCGACATCGAGGGGCTCGACGTGCTGGATCGGGCCGACAACCAGCGACTGCTGCAGATAGACAAGCTGCAACTGAGCGGCCTGCACTATGACGGCATCAGCCAGCAGCTGAAGATAGCCGACATACTGCTGAGCAAACCCTTCGCCCGCATCGAGATAAGCGAAACTGGGGTCACCAACGTCCAGCAGTTGCTGCTGCCGCAACCGGCCAGCAAGCAGAGCGCGCCCGCACCGCACATCCTCATCGACCAGGTCCGCACCACCCAGGGCAACCTGCGCTTCGCCGATCGCAGCCTGAGCCCGGAGTTCGTGGTGGACATCGCCTCCCTCGCGGGCCAGAGCCGCCACATCTCCAATGTCCCGGGGCAGCACTCCGAGCTCGACTTCCATGGCAAGGTGGACAGATATGCCCCAGTCACCATAAGGGGCGGCGCCAACCTGCTGATCGCCGATCCCGTGCTCGACGTCGCCGTGGCCTTCAACAATCTGGAGCTCACCACCTTCACCCCCTACTCCAGTACCTATGCTGGCTACGCCATCGACAAGGGGCAGCTCTCCATGAAGCTCAACTACAAGCTGCAGGGCAACCGGCTGGAGGGGGACAACGACATCACCATCAAGAAGCTGCAGCTCGGCGAGAAGGTCAAGAGCGAGCAGGCCAAGGATCTGCCTCTGGGTCTTGCCATCGCCCTGCTGAGCGACGCCAGCGGCGTCATCAAGATGAACCTCAAGGTGAAGGGCAACCTGGATCAGCCGGATTTCAGCCTGGGCAACATCTTCTGGGACGTGCTCGGCAACACCCTCGGCAAGGCCATCACCTCCCCCTTCTCCCTGCTGGCCTCCCTGACCGGCGGCACCAAGGATCTCGATGAGCTCCCCTTCCTGCCAGGCGATCCCGCCCTCACCCCGACCCAGCAGAGCAAGCTGACCACCCTGGCCCAGGCACTGAAAGACAGACCCAGGCTCAGCATGAACATCCGCGGCAAGGTCAACTTCAATCAGGAGCGGCCCATCCTGCAGCGCCAGAAGCTGGAGCGGGTGCTGGCCAAGATCACCGGCAGCCCGGTGGATCTCGCCCTGCTGGAGCAGGACCCCGCCCTGCAGAGCGCCCTGGCCGAGGCCTATGAGGCCAAGTTCAGCGAAAACCTCGACACCCTGGCCGATCGCCTGGCGCTCCCGGCGCAGAGCCCGGCCCTGCGCGCCCAGGGGGTGATCCTGTTGCGGGATCAGCAGCTGATCACCGCCAAGTCCCTGCGCAACCTCGCCATGCGCCGGGCCCAGAACACCAAGGAGTATCTGGTGGATACCCAGGGCATCACGCCGGATCGCCTGTTCGTGCTCGACAGCCAGGTCAAGGAGACCGACAAGGAAGCCAAGGTGGTCCTCACCCTGGATAATTGAGCCGCTGTGATGACCCGGCGAAGGGGGATCTTCCCCCTTCTGTTTCCCCTTCTCTGATCGCCGCTTAGCTCTTTTCTTTACCATCCACACGCTCTTGGCCTTGCGACATGAAGAGGCTGACACGCCGGCACCTGCCCACCCCACGGGAGGGTTGAAAATCTGGCGCACCCACACAGGCCTCCTCCCTGGCTGTGGGCAGACAGCCTCTGTGTGCCCGCGCCCTCCCCTCAAGCTGATCGCGGACCTTCCTTCCCCCGCGCCTCATGAGAGAAAATCATCGGCTGCGCTGCTTGCTCCTTGTATCTGGAGCAAGCAGCGCCACACTCTCCTCTATCCAGCCTCTGCCCACCCCCAAGTACGCCCCTGCCTGGCGTAGGGACCAATAACGCCACTCCTGCCTCTACTCGGCCCCTGGGACGCACTTACTGCGAAACAGGGAATTGGCACCACCATGCAGCGGAAGGCTCGCGGTCATCAAAGGGGGTTGAACAACCATTGTCTGATGGCATATGAGATAAATTTTCCACCCGGGCATCACTTGCTCAAGGGCGAGGCGGTACCCACAACCCGGTCATAGCGGCAGAGGCGTATTTTGTTGCCCGCTTTCATTTCGGGAGCCGCGCATACAAAAAAGCAACATTGAAAATGTTATCCATTCACCTGTCGTCTACCTGAATGGCACGAATGGTTGGTCACTTAAAATTTCCTGTCATTTTTTTACCATTTAGCCCCCTCACCCCCTTGCTCGGGACCAAGAGCCTGCCTAAAATCGCGCGTCTTTTATCAACCCCCACCTCTATTTTTTGGAGAACGCCACGTGAGCGAAAAATTGGCCAACCCTGCCCCTCTGGGTCTGATGGGTTTCGGTATGACCACCATTCTGCTGAACATCCATAACGCAGGTTTCTTCCCCATCAGCGCCATGATCTTGGCCATGGGCCTGTGCTATGGCGGTCTGGCCCAGATCATCGCCGGTATCATGGAGTTCAAGCGTGGCAACACCTTCGGTGTCACCGCCTTCATCTCCTACGGCACCTTCTGGTGGAGCCTGGTGTTCCTGCTGGTGATGCCGACCATGGGTCTGGCCGAAGCCACTCCCCACGCCTACATGGGCTGGTACCTGCTGATGTGGGGCATGTTCACCCTCTTCATGCTGGTTGGCACAGTCAACTTCCCGCGCGTGAAGCAGTTCGTGTTCGCCTCCCTGACTGTGCTCTTCTTCCTGCTGGCCGCCCGTGATTTCACCGGCAGCACCCTGATCGGCACCATCGCCGGTTTCGAAGGCATCATCTGTGGTGCCAGCGCCATCTACCTGGCCATGGCCACAGTGATCAACGAGCAGTTCGGCCGCACTGTGCTGCCCATCGGCGATCACAAGAAAGCCGCCGCAGTCCAGCTCAAGGCTGCCGCATAATTTGCCGCGCCCTGGCGCTCGCGCCCATGCAAAAGGCACCCTCGGGTGCCTTTTTGCTATCGATGCGGTCTGAATTACCTTCTATTTCTCAGTGAATTACAGCACTACCACCCTTTCATACCCCTCAAAATGGGCCAACGTGTGGACGCTATGTGGTCACGCCATCTCAAGCTTTCCCCTTAGCGGATTGAGCATCACCGCATCTTGGAGGTAGTCTGGCGCAAAATGGGCATAGACCATTGTCTGCTGAATATTGGCATGACCCAGGATGCGCTGGAGTGTAATGATGTTTCCACCATTTATCATAAAGTGCGTGGCGTAGGTGTGCCGCAATATGTGTAGTGCCTGCCCCTTTGGTAGCAACGGCTTAACCTCCTTGAGTGCCGTTCGGATTTCCATATAGTCCGCCTTTGGAAAAACTAGTCCTTTTCCTGAACTGGTAATCAACTGCTCTAACTCAGTTGAGATCGGCACCACCCTCTGGCGACCATTTTTGGTCTCAACAAATATCGCACGTTGATTAACCACATTCTCCGCGCGCAACTGAGCCGCTTCACTCCATCTTGCCCCTGTACTCAAACAGAACAGCACGATTTTATAGCTATCCCCTTCCAGCCCCTCTAACAGCGCCCTGATTTCGGAAGCGGTCAAATAACTCATGGCCGTCACGGTAACTTTCAGCTTTCGCAACTCCCCTAGAGGGTTGTCGCCAAAAAAGAGCCCCGAGTCTATCAATGCGGAAAACATACCACTTAGACAGGCTATCTCACGGTTGATCGTGCTGGCCTTGTTCCCTTTCATGAGTCGCTGTGAGCGATACGCAGCAATGCGAGCAGGTTCAAGTTGAAAGGCGCAAACATCGCCCAAACCATCGTTCACCCGTTCCATTTTCGCCCTATCTTCCGCACCCCATTTCTCATGCTGTCCATGGTAGGCCCACCACAACTGGATCAGCTCTGAAATTTTCCTCACATCCTTCGGCTTTTTCAGCCAAGCCTTATCATGTTGATTGGCCTGCACATAGCGTTCGAATGCTGTTGCTTCATGCTTCTTGTCAAACTTCCGCCTGATGCGCTTTCCGTTGCGCCCCTGCGGTCTCATGTCCACTTCATAACGACCATCATCGAGCTTCTTAATCGACATTGCGAAGCCCTCCGATGTAACCCAAACAAGACCTTTCTATTTCGTTGAGAAATGCCTCATGCAGCGTTAGCCAATTTTCTGGCCGGAGAGGAATGAGTCCCCATTTTCCTGCCCAAAGTGTGCGAGCGCCGGTGCTATTTGACCGGATTCAGGAGCGACCTTATCGGTTAAAAACCACATCATGTATTTGCTGAATTGCGGTACGGAAAAGAGCTTTTTGACCGCTTTCATACTGATTTCCTTAGACCCACTTTCATAACTAGATAGTGAACTGTAAGGAATCTCAGTCAATTCAGATAGTTGCCTCCGATTTAGCCTCTCAGACTCCCTCATTAGCTTCAATTTCTCAGATGTATCTATTGACATATTCTCCCCTTGGAGAAAGAATTTATCCGAACGGAGTAATTATTACTCCAATTTGAGCCATCAAAGCCCATTATGGCCCACTGATAGCTAACAAGGGAGAATATCAGATGACAACAGCAACCCAAAGCCAACCGCCGACCGAGACAGACCCGCGCGTATCACTGGTGCTAGAGCCGATGATTAACGCCTCTGATGCGGTGCCTGTTGAGGTGTTCGCCAAGATGATTGGCAAGACCAAGGGCGCAGTGCGGGGAATGATTGAAAAGGGCAAGGTGCCCGTGGTGCCGATGCGCAACCCCCTGAACCCGTCCGCCCCTGCGGAATACTGGATTTACCTTCCGGCCTGGAACGAGGGCATGAAACTGGCCTTTGAAAGCCGCCCCCGTGAAATTCGTGATGGCTGGTTGTCCTGGCTCGGACTGGGGAGTCCGGCATGAGTCAAGCATGGACTGAGCAAGCGGCCCTGAACATGGCAGGCGCGCTGGTATTACGCGAGACCGTCGAGCAGGTGAAGGGCCGCCAGCAGCGAGCCGACCATGACAAGAGGGCGCATTGCCTGTCACACAAGCTGGCCATTCTGCGAACTCTGGCTGACAGGCAAAGAAAAACCCCGCTTAACGGTGCTGTCACACCAAGCGGGGCTTCCAAATCAGCTTTCGAGGGCTTGATTTGATGAGCATCTTATCTATCCCCTGCGCCTTGCGCAACCTGCGGCTCCAACGCCGCAAGCTGGCCAGCCCGTCCTGCCAGCGCTTCATGCACCTGCCTGACTACCTCGCCGCCATTGAGCAGCCCAATGCCTTGGCATGGGGCGCCCTCTGGCAGCGCCTGCCACAACCCGTCAATCCACTTCGGGGGAACCTATGCGCGTGATGTGCACCGAGTGCGGCCAACTGGGCCGCATCACCAAGACAAACCGCATGACTGCGGGGGTCGCCAACCTCTATTGCCAATGCACCGATGTCAGTTGCGGCCACACCTGGGTATCCACACTGGCCTATAGCCACACCCTGAGCCCATCCGCCAAGCGAGCCAGTGACATGGCCATGAATCTGGCGCGGGGCCTGTCGCCGGAGGCGCACGGCTCGCTGTGCCATAGCGTGAACGAGCGCCAGCAACAGCTAGACATGTTGGCCGCGCAAGAGCTGGATAAACCAGTCGTGACCTTGCGGAGGGCAGTATGAGCAGTCAGGTGAAAACAGGCTGGATCTGTATCGCCACGGCGGGGCCTACCCTGGACGGGCGCAATATCAGCCCCGAATCCTTGCGCCAGATGGCCGAGGTTTACGACACGAGTTTCTATGTCGCCAAGCTCTGGCCGGAGGGAGTTCGCTCTCGCCCCCTTGGACATGTGGATGCGCTGAAGGTGCAAGTGGAAGGCGGCCAGCTCAAGTTGCTGGCGGTGCTGTGCCCCACCCTGGAGCTAATTGACCTCAACACCAACGGCAGCCATGGCTTTTGCACCATTGAGGCCAGCGAGAACTTTGCAGGCACAGGCAAATGGTATTTGGCTGGCGTCACGGTCACTGACCAACCTTGCCTAACGGGGCTGACCCAGTTGCAGTTTAGCGCCAAGCCGCCCAGTGCCCGCCCATTGCTGGTGCCTGCCTCATTCTCTGCGCCAATGCCTGCACCTACCAAAGCCGCATCCCAACCACTCAATCCTGAGCAGATGTTTAGCCAGCTAGAAGCTCTGTCTGCCGGACTGACCGCGCTTAACCAGAAATTGGACAGCTTTGCACCCTATGACCCCAACCACCCGAGTGCATCCTCCGCGAGCCATCACAGCGCCCCTCCCCGCACCAACCCCTATAACCTCTGCTAAGGAGCCCCGCCCGATGAACCTATCTGACCTGCTGCACGATGTGCGCCTGAGCTTTACCCCTGCGTCTCAAGCCAGCTTCGGCAACCTGGACGAGGCCACAAGCATGGCCCTGACCGCCGCCATCGTGCAGGCCGTCCCGTTTCTGTGGATGGTGTCCATTCAGGGGGTCGATGACCATACCGCCCCCCGCTTTGACCCGCTCAAGCCAGGGCTGTGCAGTGGCCGCAAGGCGCAAGGGCGCTTCCTGGTGCCCGCAAACCCGAGCAAGCGCCAACATGAATTCGAAGAGCTGGACAGCAGCGCAATCTGGACATGGCAGCAACTGGCTCAGATGTTGGCGGGGCTCGACCAGCGCCAAGCTAACAACCTGCTCGAAGAGCTGGCGCTCGCTGCCTTTGGGGATGACCTGATACGGGTCGGTTTCCATGGCCAAACCGCCGCAGTCAATACCGACCCCGAGGCAAACCCGAACGGGGAAGACGTCATGATGGGCTGGCCCGCACTGGCCAAGGCTGCCGACCCCGAGGGGCTGCGGGTGCTGCGCGATGTGGTCACATTCGACCCGAGCGGCCAGGGTGATTTTGCCGACCTGGATGCCATGGTGTATGGCCTGATTGAGAAACTGCCGCAGGCTTACCGCCAAGACCCGCGCTTAATCGTGATGGTCGGCGGCGACCTGCTACGGGCTCACCAGAAAGCCTATCTCAAGCCTGGGCAGGTACGGGACAAGCAGCAGCGCATGAAGATTGCCGACTTGCCCTTTATCTCTCACCAACACATGCCCGGCACTTACCTCGCCATCACCCTGGTGGAGAACCTGCAAGTGCTCACCGTCAACCTCACCCACCGCCTCAATGCAGGGGACATTGACGACCTCGCCAGCTGGGGTATCCGCTACAACCGCGCCCAGTCCTACGCCTTGGGCATTCCCACCGCCTACACCGCCTTTGATGCCATCACCATTGCCACCCAGGAGTAACCCGATGCAACAGACCCCCACCTTGCAGACCGTGCCGACCGCCCCCGCCGCCACCCGTGCCAGCCGCCTGGATGAGCATGTGGCCCTGTTCCAAAGCGAGCACGCCAAACTGATGGAGCTGGACAAGGAGGTGTTAACCCTGCGAGAGCAACGCAAAGCCATGCTGGCCCAGATACCCGCCGCCAAGGCTCGCCGTGAAGAACTACGCCAGGGACGGATTAACCAACTGATGGGCGGCGTGGTGTCGCTGGAAGCGGCGCGGGAATACCGCGAGCTGACGGAGCTGCTGGAAGATGCCAATGCGGCGGCCATCCTGTCTGAACAGCAAGAGAGACGCTTGGCCATCCCCCTCTATCAGGTACAACTGGCCGTCAACAGTGCCCAAAGCATGGTCGCCGGAGGCTATGAAAGCTACCTCGACCACAAGCTGACTCCCGCCATTCTGGCACCGCTCAAGCAACAGCTAGCCGAACTGGCCGCCCTGGCTCGAGCCAAGGGCTGCATCATCGGTCAGGAAGGGGCGCGCCGCTGGGCGATGAACGAGTTAGGCACTGCGCTCAAGGAGGCCATGAGCGGCGAGCAGGTCGCGCTGGAGGGCGACAACCCCGCCGCCCGTGAGGTGTTGGCCACCTCGACCCGCCCGCAAGCGGCTGACCTGCTGGAGCTGTGCAACAGCCCAGGCAAGCGCCAGTGTTTGCAGCGGGAGCTGGAAGAACAGTAAGCAGGAGTAACCCAGGGAAGGGACAACAAGCAGGAGGCTGAACGCCAGAAAAGACGAAGGGAGCCTGGCCGGGCTCCCCTCAGTGTCTATCCATCCGAGCAGATAGAGAAGACCGATGAACAGTATCAAATTCAATGCCGCCCAGCAAGCGGAGGGACTCGTTTTGTCCGCATTCTGGGGTGAGTCCCTACGCCGTGACCATCAGCGCCTTTATCGCCTGCAATCTCGCCTCGCCACCTTGCGTATCCGGCGACGGGTCAGGGGCATTCGTGACAGGGCCCAAGCACGGGCACTGTTGCACATGTGCAGGCTGGCCCGCGCCACCTTGCACCAGTCCCACTCTCTCGCCCACGCCAGGGCGCAACGGGCAAGCGTAGGGGGTCTGGCATGAGTCATCCCCTTCACACTGACAAAGGCCACCCCCGCCGCAAACCCTCTGCCGCCGTACTGCGGACACGCATTCTGCGCATGGTGCATATCCTGCAAACCGGGATGCGGCCTCTTTACTCGCTGGGCGATGCCCGCAAGCCCCCGCAACAGCGCGACCACCACGCCCCCGCCAGTGAAGAAACCATCCGCTCTTACTTCATCGGCATCCCTGGCGCCTATGACCTGGATTGGGCACTCGACCTGCTGATGTTCTGCCTCAAGCGTGGCCAAGGCGGGTCGGTGCAACTGACCGATGCGCTTATCGGTGAGCTGTTCACGGGCTACTGCGCAAGGCGGGCGCCGGCCATCCTCAAGGGCGCCACCTGCAAGGATGCCAATCTCTGGTTATGCGACCGTGTGAAGGTGCTCCGACAGGTACAAGCCGACCTGCCCGAACCGCTTGAGCAGTTGCAGCACAAAGACCGCCGCGAAAAGCTGGCAGTGGATTACGTCGAGCGCGTCCAGCGCCTGCTGGATGCCGCCACCAATGGCCAAGCTGACACCATGCCCGCCACCTATCTCTGGCGGGTCTGCGGCCAGCCTCTCAAGCCCTGGGGCTTCTTGCCCACCCTACCCGCATTCAAGAGTACCGAGGCCCGCGACACTTTCATCGCCGCCCACCTTATCCGCTGGCTCGACCCGCAATGGTGGATACGCAAACTGCGCAAGCTCTGGGAGCAATACCAGGAGCACTGCGCCATCTTGCTCGGCAAGGTTCGGCGCGGTGTGTCGCCCTACGTCTCCAGTTACGCCCTGCGGGCCTTCAACGAGCGCCAACAGGCCGCCGAGCAGTGGCTCAAAAGCATGGAGGCCTACAACGAAGAGCATGACATTACTATCTCCCTGGCCGATGCGGTGGCCAGCTCCATGGCCAACCCGTCTAACCGTCGGGATGAACTGGTGGTGAGGGCGCGGGGTTTCTCCGATGCGGCGGACGACATGGGCTATGTGGGCCTGTTCTTCACCTGGACGGCTCCAAGCCAATACCACCCCTGGAAAACCACCCCGCAAGGACATGGCCAACCCACCCGCACCACCGAAAATCCCAAGTACCTAGGCCACACGCCCCGCGACACCAACAACTATCTCGGCACCCTCTGGAAGCGATGCCGCGCCGCCCTGGCTCGCCGTGGTATCGAGTATTTCGGCTTTCGGGTGGTTGAGCCTCACCACGACGGCACCCCTCACTGGCACTTGCTGCTGTTCGTGAACCCCGCGCAACAGCATGAGTTAATCAGCACGATGCAGCGCTATGCCCTGAGCCATGACAGAGGCGACCTTGAACGCAAGCGCCACCCCGTGAGCAAACGACCTTATAGCGACATCACCCCGCGCTTTGACTGGAAGATGATGGATCCGGCCAAGGGTGGCGCCGTCGGCTACATCGTCAAATACATCGCCAAGAATATCGACGGTCACCAGATAGGCGATGAAGGCGACCTAGAAGCCGAAACTGCCGCCAGCGAAGGGGCAAGACGGGTCAGAGCCTGGGCGTCCCTTTGGGGCCTACGTCAGTTCCAACAGCTGGGCGGCCCATCGGTGAGTGTGTGGCGAGAACTACGGCGACTGCCTGGGCGAGTACAAGAGCAGGAAGGCCGAACGGTGGCACCACTTGAGAGCGAAATCATGGAGGAGTGCCGCCGCTATGCGGACGCAGCGAACTGGAAAGAGTTTACCTATTCCATGGGCGGCCCCGTGTGTCCACGGGATGCGCGTCCGGTGCGGCTGCATCACCTGCTGGATCCAGCAAAGAATAAGTATGGGGAAGACGTGATCCGGCTAGTGGGGCTAGCCGCTGGCAACACCGTTAAGAAAACCCGCCTGGATGGCTGGGTGCTACGCCGTAAGGCTACAGACAAACCAGCAGAACCCACCGTGGAGGGGTTAAGCGAGCACAGCGAGCATGGGTTTGGCGAGCGTAGCGAGGTGCCTTCAAGCGGCGCTAGCTGCGCTCCTTGGAGCTCTGGCAATAACTGTACTACATATGCGCTACGAGTTAATTCAGAGAGGGGACAATCAAGGGATAATAGATCGTGATGTATGTCGTACAACTCATATGATGAAAGCATACCCTAGCGATTTTTGCTTTCTAATTTTCGAGGGTGGATTTATACTACATAGAGTATATTTAATTAACCAGCTTATACCATAAAGATACAATATTATGTATCTTTAAAATAAGAAAGTTGCTCATGCTGAGCTTAGTGTTCATTATGCGTGCAAATAAATGGAGTATTAGAATGAACTTTTTTGAAGGTGAGATAATATCAGTTGAACCAGACAATAATGTTTCTGTGTCAATGTCTGATAAGGCCATTAATGAAAAATACCGTTCTGGTGAAATAAGGATAGTTACAGAACAAGCTCGCTACCCTCTAGATACAATATCATCATTGGTAAATGGTGGGAATTATAACTTAAATCCAGAATATCAACGCAGACACAGATGGGATAATGTTAAACGCTCAATGTTAATTGAGTCATTAATTATGAACGTACCTATACCACCTATTTTTCTCTATGAGTATGAATACTCATCTTACGAAGTGATGGATGGTTTACAAAGACTCACTGCAATTGCATCATTTTATGATGATGAATTTCAACTTGCCGGACTAAAAAAGTGGCCTGAGCTGAATGGTCGGACATATTCATCCCTGCCCGAACTCGTCAAGAAAGGAATAGATAGAAGATATATATCCTCTATTATCCTTCTACATGAAACTGCTAAGAATGAACATGATGCAGAGCAACTAAAGCAGATGGTTTTTGATCGAATTAATAGCGGTGGAGAAAAACTTACCCCACAAGAAAAACGCAATGCGAATTTTGATGGCAAGTTAAATAAAAAATGTATAGAGCTCTCTGAAAATCCTTATCTTTGTCAGACTTGGGACATTCCTCTCCCTAGCGGGGATTATGGTATCAATTCAGAAAGAGCAGAGAATAAATTATTTAAAACAATGGGTGATGTAGAACTTGTACTACGTTTCTTTGCATTTAGACAGCGAGGACAACTCCAAAAAGGCTCACTTGAGAACTATCTCGACTTCTATCTGGAAAAAGGAAATTACTTCTCTACAAGTCTAATTGAAAATCTAGCCAATCTTTTCAATGAAACAATAGAGTTCGCATTTGAATTATTCGGAGAAAAGGCATTTTGGTTATATAGATCTAGGCGCAATGGGTGGTCTTGGTATGATCGAGCTACTACAGCAGTATATGATCCAATGATGTACGTATTGAGCATGCACCTTGAACATAAAACTAAATTGTTAGAGCAGAAAGATAATATCTCTGAAAATCTAATGGACTTCTACAAGGGTAATTATGACCTTTTTGAAGGGCGTAATACTAACCCAAGCGCACTGGAAGGAAGGGTTATTTCTTTGATGGATTTTGTTCGGGGCTATATTTAATATGTTTCAAAGCCATGACCTTTTCAGTGAAGGTGTACATGATTTAATCGATCATGTTAACTATGAAAAAGCTAGGGATAAGTTTTTTCTGGATGGGCTCACAATTAATTCAGGAACATCTGCCTCTGAGGTTAACTTTAGAGAATTTGTTACCTCTGTCTATAAGACGAATGCAACAAAAGCAAAATTATACATTTACAATAGCACTATAGTGTCTTTGTATGGTTATCTAGAAAACTTTCTTGAGGGAATAGCAAAGGAATTTATTGGAAAACTGAATGATTCGTTACAATGTTATTCCCATGTCCCTCCCAAAATAAGGGATATACATATAGATGCGTCAATCAGCTTGCTAACAAAAGTAAAAAAAGATAGAGGTCTGGACATTACACAACGAGATAGCACAGTCAAAACAATCATAAATAACATGAATAACTGTGTAAATGAGCAGGATGATTTTAAGCTAAATGAAGCTGCATATGCGATACATACTGCAAACTTTAGGTATGATAATACCCATGAATTATTCTCAAAAATTGGAATTGAGGATTTATTTGGTGGCGTACTTCATGATAATAAACTGGTGGAGGCCCTGCTTGCCAGAAACGCATCAGAATATGATGTAGAACGGACTATCTTAAAAAGATGGATAGGGCAAGAGTTGGATGATTTAGCACAAAGAAGAAATGAAATAGCCCACGGCAGTATTACAAGCGATATCGAGTCAATGGATATGTTTCTCGAGCGTGCAGACTTAATTTTGAAGTTATCGAATGCCATAAACGATATCGTTTGGCGTCAATATCTTTCCATTATTATGGAGGTCGCACCATCATCAGTTGTATTAAATTCTGTAGCTGCTTATCCTAAGCACTCAGCACTTGGATTCTCAAACTTAACAAACCTTGACTTATCCAAGAAGAATAATATTACATTAGGTGATTTGGTAAAATGCGTAAGTGGTGAGCGCAGGAGATATGGTGTTGTTAAGTCAATCATTCATAATAAAAACCCTGTTGAGCATTTAACCCTTCCTGTTGCTGAGGATTTTGCAATAGGTGTGGACTTCACGGTGAAGTCTAAACTAGCTGGCGCAGAGATTATTATCGCTAGTCCCCCAGTATTACGTACTCAAGCACGAACATGAGGCATATTAAGTTGTATGGTATTTGGTAAGACAAATACAAACTCATTATAAAAATATTTAAAAAATGCGCTTCACTAGAAAGTCATGTTCAGAGGGTTATATCATCACACAGAGTGTAGCTTCACAAAATCCGCGCTCATCCGCTCCCGCCTACGTGCTATGTATATCAGCCATTTTGCACAGGCCTAGGGCTTGAAATGAACGAGCTAGGCAACAAGAGCAGTATCATCAACAGCACCCTGTGTGGCACTCAGAGTGCCCCACAGATAATCCCAGGGCATACCTATACCAACACAAGCAAAAAGAGCCACAGACAGAGTTGCGTCACGGAATCCGCGCTCATCCGCTCCCGCCTGCGCGGCCCGTGGGAAAAAGTTTTTGCAAAAATGGATTACGGCAAAACCATAGGCCCAGAGCCCGCCAGCTCTGGGCCTTGCAGTTAAAACTCAAACTGAAATGAGTGAACATTTTTTCAGTGCATTACAGTTTTCAGATGGCCAGACTGAACAGCGAGAAATGATCAAGATATTGTTTTAAAAGGGTTTTGTCAGTTTTTCGTGGGGGTTTCACTGCGGTGATGTGCTTGCATCATGGTTTTTCAAAGCGAACTTTCGCTTAACTTTCAATGCGTTGCAATCAATCAAATCAAAATGGAAAACTGTAAAATTGAAAAGTTTATGCAGATAGAGGTAGTATCGGACTGATAGAGTTCAGACCCCGGAAAACATCATGATGACTCGTGCGATTATCACCTTAACTCTATTTAGCATGGTGCTTTCGCTAGCGATAACCACAGTTGCAAAGCCATTATTTTCAATCTACTCAAAGTATGTCTTAGCAGGAAACTATGTAGGTGAGACCTATGCGGCGTACTTCTTCGACTTCATTCTCTACTGCCTATCACCATCTTGCATGATTCTATCAATATTGATAGTGACACTATTTTATAAATACCGAGGAAAAAAGTAGAAAAAAACCGCCTTTCGGCGGTCTCTTTTAGATGGCGAACTGTTCTAGACTTTTACCTTGCTCTATCTGCTCGGCTATTGCTTTCGGCATGCGCCCCTGACCTGTCCAGGTCTTTTCCTGCCCATCTTCCTGATACTTATACTTTGGTGGGCGTGGCGCTCGTTTGCTCTTACCCTTCTCCGTTCTGGTAGCTGGGGCAGTATTACCTACCAAGTCACGAGGGTCTATTCCCGCGACTTTCAGCATTTCAGAAAATTCTGCCAATTTGCGTTGATGCTCAGCTTGCGCTGCTCGCTCTTTTTCAGTTGCAGCGAAAAGCTCCGCATACACTTGGTCAAACTTTTCTTTAACTTCTTCCAACTGCTCAAATGACAAGTCACGCAAAGCTGCCCGAAGGCTACGGATATTCAGTAGAGTTTTAAGAAATTCGTTCATGGTGTCCTCATTGAATGACAGGTATAGAACATCAACTTCACGAGGAACATATCACAAAGAGATCAGAGGGATAAATCTAATTCATTCGGATAAATACATAGCCCAAGGAATAGGCAAGATGATAATTGCCCATCTTGCCTATTCCTTGGGAGGCAAGCGAAGCGCGGCAGTAGATACGCTATGGGTTTCCAACTAGAGCCCATTTTTTGTTGAAAAATCAATCAGCAAGGGTATGTTAATCAGCAGCCATGCAATCCCGCATGGCAATCAAAGGAGTTGAGCATGGGTTATTACGTAATACACAAATCGAAGAAAGCGTCAGACCAGCCATTTTACTTTGTGCTGCACGCCTCAAATGGCGAGCCTATTGCTACAAGTGAAATGTATGCATCCAAAGACGGTGCCAAGAACGGCATCAAGTCCGTGCAAAGCAATGGCTCCACCACGGATATTCGCGATAAAACGGATGCCTAAGGTTGCAAGATATTGAAGAGAAAGCCCCAGCTTGCTGGGGCTTTTTTGTCGATGTGGTCAACGTGTGGACATTGACGGAAACAAATCCTTTTGTTTCATGTAGTTAAATGATTTTTTAAACGCACCCTCGGGTGCCTTTTGTTTTTCTGTCGCCGGGACGCCGGTCAGCTGTGCTGCTCGGCATCTCCCGCCAGCAACCGGGTGGCCGGGAAGCGGGCGGCAGGCTGCTGACCATAGAAGCGGGCGAGCTGCTCGTAGACGGCGGGATAGACGGCCCGCAGGCGCAGGGGCTCGGTGAAGAAGCTCTCGCTGCACACCGCGAAAAACTCGGCGGGGTGCGAAGCGGCATAGGGGTCTATCTGCGTCACCTCTCCCCTGGCCAGCTCTGCATTCATCTCATCGAACGCGCTCTGCAGCGCCTGGGTCCATTGTCGCTGATCCATGCCGCTCGGCAGCGGCGGCCCCCCGTCGGCATCCCCCCCCAGCATGTCGAGCTTGTGCGCCAGCTCGTGGATCACCAGGTTGAAGCCATCCCAGTCCCCATCCTGCTGCAGTTCGCTCCAGGCCAGCACCAGGGGCCCCTGAGGCCAGGATTCGCCGGCGTTCTCCTCCTCCCACTCGCTCACCAGCCCGAACTCGTCCTGCACCTCCTGGCGGCGGGTGACCGGCTCGGGGATGATGATCACCTCGTGAAAGCCGCGATACCACTCCAGCCCCAGATGCAGTATGGGCAGCACCGCCTGCAGGGCCAGCACTCCCTGCTGACGGGGGCTGAGCTCGACCCCGAGCTGGGTCAGCGTCTTGCGGGAGAGGAAGTGGCGGGCCAGTTCAATCAGCTGCTGCTCTTCATCCTGGGAGAAGCCCTGCAAGATGGGCACGGCCGCCAGGGCCTGCTGCCACTCCAGCGCCTGCGGGGCATGACGCTCCCCGGGGGATGCAAGACCGAATACCGCTTTCAACCTGGACCAGAACACACAGACTCCTCATGCCACATCAGAATAATTTCACAAACCGTTTCGGCCGCTCGCCATACCCTTGCGCCAGGTAGAAACGATGAGCCCCCTCGCGCTTTAGGCTGCTGGAGAGCTCCAGCTGGCTGCAACCCGAGGCCAGCGCCCGCGCCTCGGCCTCCGCCAGCAGCTGGGCACCCATGCCGCCGCTCCTTGCACCTTCATCGATAACCAGCGCCGAGATCAGGCCCCAGGCTGGTGCAAGGTGCATGGGTTGCAGCCTATGCCAGATCAGCACCCCCACCATGTCCCCATGGCGCTCTGCCACCAGCACCTCCCGAGCGGGATCCGGATCGCCCAGCCGTCCGTCCACCTCCTCGCCCGGGGTGGGATAACCCAGCTGTGCGAACAGCGCCGACAACAGGGCGCCATCCCCCCGCTCGGCGAGACGAATGGTGCAGCTATCTTCTCTCATTGTCACTCCTGGCCTCCTATTTGCACTGTGCCCTGCGGGCTCCTGGATCTGGAAAAGATGCACCTGATGGGTAAGTTCCGAATCTTGTCCAGTTCCACGCACCATTTGTTAATGTCAATTCACAAATTAACAAAGCGACAACACTTTTCACTAGGAAGGGCCGATACAAACCGATATGTTAAATCCCGCGGACTAACCAGTCGAAAGTCCCGCACAATACTGAGTGGCCCCCTTGGTCACCGCATATTTCAATGTTAAGGGAGCGAGGCATATAGACCTCGCCAAGACAGCGCAACAAAGGAGTTGTTGTACATGAATGAGATCGTCAATGCCATCAATGGCGTGATTTGGAGCCCAGCGCTCATCTATCTGTGCCTGGGGGTGGGCCTCTACTTCTCCCTGCGCAGCCGTTTCCTGCAACTGCGCCACATGAAAGAGATGGTGCGCCTGATGTTCCAGGGCAAGGGCAACGATGCCGGTGTCTCCTCCTTCCAGGCACTCTCCATGACCCTGGCCGGTCGGGTCGGTACCGGCAACATCGCCGGCGTCGCCACCGCCATCACCTTCGGGGGCCCGGGCGCCCTGTTCTGGATGTGGATGGTCGCCTTCCTCGGTGCCAGCTCCGCCTTCGTGGAGTCCACCCTGGGTCAGGTCTACAAGGAGAAGATCAACGGTGAATACCGCGGCGGCCCGGCCTTCTACATCGAGAAAGGGCTCGGCATGAAGTGGTACGCCTGGACCTTCGCCATCGCCACCATCTTCGCCTGCGGCGTCTTGCTGCCTGGGGTGCAAGCGAACTCCATCGGCTCCAGCCTGCAGACCGCCTTTGACATCGATCCGAACGTCACCGCCGCAGGTCTGGCGCTGCTGCTCGGCTTCATCATCTTCGGCGGCGTCAAGCGCATCGCCAACTTCGCCAGTACTGTGGTGCCCTTCATGGCGTTGGGCTACATCATCGTCGCCTGCGTCATCATCGCCCTCAACATCGGCCAGCTGCCGGGTGTGATCCTGCTGATCTGGAAGAGCGCCTTCGGGATGGAAGCCGGTTTCGGTGCCATTCTGGGTCTGGCCATCATGTGGGGCGTCAAACGCGGCGTCTACTCCAACGAAGCGGCTCAGGGCACAGGCCCCCACGCCTCCTCTGCCGCCGCCGTGAGCCACCCCGCCAAGCAGGGCCTGGTGCAGGCGTTCTCCGTCTACATCGACACCCTGTTCGTCTGCTCCGCCACCGGCTTTATGCTGCTGATCACCGGCCTGTACAACGTACAGGGACCGGACGGCGCCGCCATCTACACTGGCATCGCCGGCATCGCGGCAGGCCCCGGCTATGTGCAGACCGCCATGGAGAGCATGATGCCCGGCTTTGGCAACTACTTCGTCGCCATCGCCCTGTTCTTCTTCGCGTTCACCACCATAGTGGCCTACTACTACATAGCCGAAACCAACATCGCCTTTATCAACCGCAAGATCAACCGTCCCTGGCTCACCTTCCTGCTGAAGATTGCGCTGATGGCTGCCACCGTCTATGGCACCGTCAAGACCGCCGATCTGGCCTGGGGTCTGGGTGACATCGGGGTCGGCCTGATGGCCTGGCTCAACATCGGTGCCATATTGATGCTGCAAAAACCCGCCTTCGCCTGCCTCAAGGATTACGAGGCACAGCTGGCACAGGGGGTTGATCCCGTGTTCCACCCGGAGAAGCTCGGCATCAAGAACGCGGATTACTGGATTGACAACCGCGCCGAGGTCAATCTGATGCGCGAGCAAACCGGCCACCCCTTCGAGGCGGACCCGGATACCGTCAAGTAATCAGACGGCACAATGCAAAATGGCAGCTTAGGCTGCCATTTTTATTTGTGCTGTATGGATGGTGCGCCGTTTCAGAGCGCGTTGCGGCGGGGTCCGAACGGCAGCCGCCAGCGCAACAGGCTGTTGAGGGTCGCCCGC
>Ga0067045_1003058_pt1 | contig 31689 bp, 37 predicted proteins | sample TerdegcTABiofilm_FD_59184 | JGI IMG/M metagenome (GOLD analysis project Ga0067045, IMG submission 59184) | Combined Assembly of (Gp0054472, Gp0054536) Wastewater bioreactor microbial communities from Singapore -Terephthalate degrading...
AAACTTGGGCTTTTAGGTTTTGCGAGGGGCGGCCCGCGAAAAAATTTTCGGTGAGAAAATTTTATTTGTGGGAGAGTCCTTCCGCTCCCGTAGTTCACGAGAAACAGCGGTAAGCTGTTTCGCAGGACTCGAAAGCCCGCAGCAAAACTTGGGCTTTTAGGTTTTGCGAGGGGCGGCCCGCGAAAAAATTTTCGGTGAGAAAATTTTATTTGTGGGAGAGTCCTTCCGCTCCCGTAGTTCACGAGAAACAGCGGTAAGCTGTTTCGNAAGGGCCGAAAAGCCCGCAAACACTGGAATAACCGAGTCCCAGGCGGTCTGGTAAAAAGAGATTTTCTTATTCTCTTTAAATTTGATATAATGGAATATTATGGATAAAATTATAAATCTACCTAAAAATCTTGTGGAGTTTATAAAAGAAGCTTATGCCGAGCTAAAAAAAGTAACATGGCTTAGCAGACAGGACGTCGTAAGAGCCACAGCCGGCGTTTTTATGGTTGTGATATTTTTCGCCCTTTACGTCGGGCTTCTCGACTTTTTGATAAGCAAACTCGTCGCGCTTTTTATCGGCGCAAGATAATTTTAAGGAGCTAAAATGGCTTACAAATGGTATGTTTTAAACATAAGGACAGGTTATGAGGATAAAGTCAGAGAGTCTATAGTTTCCAAAAAAGAAAATAACGAGCTTCCTCAAGAAGTGGACGTTTTGATTCCGACCGAAAACGTGATGACGGTTAAAAATAATAAAAAAGAGGTAAGGAAAAGGAAATTTTTTCCGGGATATCTTTTAGTTTATCTTGATTTAAACGAAGATACTTACTGGAAAATAAAAACGATAACCGGCGTAAGCGGATTTTTGGGCGGCGAAACGCCGACTCCTCTAACCGAGGAAGACGTTCAGAGTTTGATGAATAAAATAGACGAAACAAGCAAAGAAAATCCAAAGCCGGCGGTAGATTTTTATAAAGGAGAAATGGTAAGGATAACCGAGGGGCCGTTTAAACATTTTACGGGGGTTGTCGAAGAGGTTAATCTTCAAAAATCTAAACTTCTCGTTGTCGTTACCATATTCGATAGGCCTACCCCTGTTGAATTGGATTTCTTGCAGGTAGAAAAGGTTTAAATAAGGAGATATTATGGCACCAGTAAAGAAAGTAAAAGTTCAGATAAAACTTCAAGTTCCGGCGGGACAAGCTAATCCCGCTCCGCCGATAGGCCCCGCGCTCGGTCAGCACGGCGTTAACATAATGGATTTTTGTAAGCAGTTCAACGAAAAAACGAAAAAATTAGAGCAAGGAATGCCCATACCGGTCGTTATAACCGTTTATGAGGATAGAAGCTTTACCTTTATAACAAAAATGCCGCCTATGTCGGCTCTTATAAGAAAAGCCTGCGGAATAGCAAAGGGTTCCGGTCAGCCGAATAAAAATAAGGTTGGCAAATTGACGAGAAAACAACTTGAAGATATAGCGAAAGAGAAATTGCCAGACCTTAACACCAAAGACATAAATCAGGCGATAGAGATGGTGAAAGGAACCGCAAGAAGCATGGGCGTGGATATAGCGGAGTAAAAAAGTTTTTGAGGGAGTCTAAGAGACGTTTGTACCTCAAGGAGGAATAAATGGGAAAAAGGATAGAAAACATAAAAAAAGGTCTGGACCTTGAAAAGAAATATACCGTTGAGGAAGCGGTTAAGCTATTGAAAGAAAAAGCAAACGCTAAGTTTGACGAGACCATAGAGCTGCATGTTAAATTGGGAATAGACCCCAAGAAAGCGGACCAGAACGTAAGAGGAACGACTCCTCTTCCTCACGGGACCGGCAAAAAAATAAGAGTAGCCGTAATAGCGAAAGGCGAAAAGCTTATGGAAGCAAAGGAGAGCGGCGCGGATATAGTCGGCTCTACCGAGCTTATAGACGAAATATCCAAAGGCAAAATAGATTTCGACGTTCTCGTGGTAACTCCGGATTTGATGAAAGATGTTGCCAAATTGGGTAAGGTTTTGGGTCCGAAAGGCTTAATGCCCAATCCTAAAACAGGTACGGTTACGTTCGAAATAGGAGCGGTGGTGAAAGAGATAAAAGCCGGAAGAGTAGAATTTAAAAACGACGCTTACGGAATAATACATGTGGGATGCGGGAAAAAATCTTTTTCAGAAAACGCGCTTGTCGAAAACGTAAAAACCGTAATAGACGCCATAATAAAGGCAAAACCCTCCACATCGAAAGGCAAATACATAAATTCCGTTTATCTTTCTTCCACGATGGGCCCCGGGCTTTGTCTTAAAATAGAACAGGAAATATAGTTTATAACATAAAGCCTTTTAATTTAAATCCCGCTTTGTTAAACCGAAGCGGGATTTTTATTTTAAACCGGATGATTATTTTAGTAAAATAGTAATTATGAGAAAGTTGATTCTTTTCTTTGTTTTTTTAATTCCTTTTAGCCTTTTTTCAATAGAGATATCGCTTGAAGAAAACAAAGCGGAAAGCGGAACTGTGGGGTATGTCGACATAGTAAAGATTTTTAACAGATTCGCCGTGGATTACAAGAAAGGTTTCGATAAGGCGGTTGGCGAGAAGCAAAAAATAGTTGACGATAGAAAAGTAGAGCTAAATTTTTTTAAAGCCCAGAAGGAAAAATTGAATTTTGAGTATCAAATAGCCAAAATGTATGAGGACTACAATAAAGCTTTAGCCGCGGTTTTGGCCCAATCCTCCGATGTTTCTACAAGTACCGCCGTATCCAATTCCACCGATACGGTTTTAGAGTCGGTAAAATCTTCTTCCGAAACGGTTTCCGTTTCTACCGAACAAAAAAATATTGAGGCCCCTTATATAATTATGCCAGGAGTCGGAAAAATTACTCTATCCAATTATAAATTTTCGTTTTCTTCATCCACGGTAGAGATAGAAAAAGAGATATCCAACTTAGACAAAAAAATATCGGATATAGAAAAAAATTTATCGGAGCTTAAATCGAAATTCGACGATGAACTTTCCAAAAAAGCCGCCAAAGATAACGAATATGTTTTAAAGAAAATATATAACGCTATAGAAGAAGTCGCAAGGTCCGAAGGCGTAAGCGTTGTGGTGGATAAAAAGAACATACTTTTCGGAAGAAAGACCGTGGATCTTACCGATAAGGTAATCAAAAAACTGGAAGAGTAAAAATGAATTTAAAGGTTAAAGAGATATCTTCGTTTTTGGGGCTAAAATTTGTCGGTAACGGGGAAAAGACTATAAAAAGGATATCGTCTTTGGAAAATTCCGACCAAGACAGCATAGTCTTTTTGGAAAAAAAAGATTTTAAAATATTAAAGGCCGGATGCGTAATTTGTAAAGAAGATAACGAGATTCTATCCGGGGTTGAATCCGTCATAATATCTCCAAATCCGAAGCTTGATTTTTTTAGGCTTGTTTCGTATATTCAAAAAGAAAAAAAGGGTTTAATAAAGCCGAAGATATCCGAAAAAGCTTCAATTTCTAAAAACTCAAAAGTTTCCGAAACCGCTTATATAGGAGACTTCGTTACGGTAGAAGACGGCGCGGTAATAGAAGACGGCGCGGTTATATCGAACGGTTGTTTTATCGGGAAAAACTCAAAGATATCCGGTGATACTTTTATTTATCCAAATGCGGTAGTAAGAGAAGATGTCGTTATAGGAAAAAGGTGTATAATACATTCGGGCTCCGTCATAGGAAGCGACGGGTTCGGTTATATCAGAGAAAAAGATAAACACATTAAAATTCCTCATATAGGCGGAGTTATAATAGGCGACGATGTCGAAATAGGGGCCGGGGTATGTATAGATAGAGGAACAATAGATAATACGATAATAGGGGATGGAACCAAAATCGACAATTTGGTTCATATAGCTCATAACGTAAAAGTGGGAAGGAATTGCGTTATACTCGCTCAAGCCGGGATATCGGGATCCAGCGTAATAGAAGATAACGTGACCATAGCCGGCCAGGCCGGGCTTTCAGATCATATAAGAATAGGAGAAAATTCCATAATAATGGCCCAAAGCGGAGTAATAGGAGATATAGAAAAAAATAAAATAGTCTTTGGAACTCCGGCGAGAGACCGCGGTGAGTATATGAGGATACAGGCCGCTCTTTCAAAGCTTCCCGAGATTTATAAATATTTTTTTAAAAAAATTAAAAATGAAAAATAAAAGAAAAACTATTTCTAAGGAATTTATCATAAAAGGAAAAGGTCTTCACGGCGGAAAAGATAGTTTTTTGATATTAAAACCAAATTTTAATCCTACGGGCGTAGTTTTTATAAATACCGATAACGGAGAAAAAATAATTCTTTCTCCTTCCGCGGTCTGCGCTTTAGAGAGAGGAACCGTTATAGGCGAAGGCGGTTTTAAGGTATCCACCGTGGAACACTTGTTGTCCGCGCTTTTTGCTTTCGATGTGGACGATGTCGAGATAGAAATTAAAGGAAACGAAGTTCCGGCTATGGACGGTTCGGCTAAATTCTTCGGCGAAATGCTCGATAGAATTGCGATAATAGAAAAAGAGGAAGAAGCCGATTATTTTAATTTAGAAACTCCCATAGAGATGGAAAGCGGGGGTAGTTATTATAAAATGGAAAAATCGGATTGTTTTAAAATAGAATGCGTTTACGAAAACAATCATCCTTTAATCAAAAGACAGGTCTTGGAACTGGAGATAAACAAAGAAAATTATCTCCGCGAAATAGCCCCGGCGAGAACCTTCGGTTTCGATTATGAAATAGAGTATCTTAAAAAAAACAATTTAGCTTTGGGCGGAAGCCTGGATAACGCGGTTGTTTTGACCAAAGATTCGGTTATGAATAAAGAAGGACTGAGGTTTAAGGATGAATTTGTCAGGCATAAGATATTGGATTTGTTGGGCGATTTGAAGGTTGGGGGCTTAAGGTTTAAAGATATAAAAATAACCGCGGTAAGGCCTTCTCATAAAGCCAATTATGACCTCGTCAAGCTAATTACCGCAAGGAGCGTTTATGGAAAAACAAAATAAGATTTTAAACGCGTTAGACATATTAAAATCCATACCCCACAGATACCCTTTTTTATTGGTAGATAGAGTGGAGATACTGGAAGAAAAAAAATCGGCGAAAGGAGTGAAATGCGTAAGCGCAAACGAGCTTTTTTTTCACGGCCATTTCCCCGAAAGACCGATAATGCCGGGAGTTTTAATTCTTGAATCTATGGCTCAGACGGCGGCCGCTTTGATGAGTACCGACCCGATGTTGAGCGGAAAATTCGCTTTTTTTGCCGGAGTAAACAAAGCCAAATTTAGAAAACAGGTTATACCCGGCGATGTTATGGAGATTTTTATAACGGTCGATAAGATTAAAGGTAAAATCGCAAAGGTAAGCGGGGTTTGTAAAGTTAAAAACGATGTGGTTTGCGAAGCCGACCTTCTTTTTGCCGTAGATTAAAGGAGATATTATGACAAAGATACATCCGACAGCCGTTGTAGATTCCAAAGCGAAGATATCCAAAGGCGTAGAAATAGGTCCTTATGCTGTGATAGGCGAGGAAGTGGAAATAGGCGAAAACACTTATGTTGGTCCTCATTGCGTTTTAGAGTATTGTAAAATAGGCAAAAACAATAAACTCATAGCCTCTTGTTATATAGGAATGCCCCCTCAGGATTATAAATATTCGGGTGAGAAAACCTATGTGGAGATAGGAGACGATAACATAATAAGAGAAGGGGCGTCCATACATAGAGGTACTCCCACCGGACATAAACTTACGAAATTAGGTAGCGGTTGTTTTTTAATGGCTAATTCTCACATAGGACACGACTGCGTAGTCGGGGATAAGGTTATTATGGTAAACTCATCCGCTTTGGCCGGCCACACTACCGTAGAGAATAACGCCATACTTTCGGGTCTTGTCGGGGTTCATCAGTTTACCAGAATAGGTAAGTTTGCCATGTTAAGCGGGGGGGCTATGGCAAATCAAGACATAATACCTTTCGTAATAGCTCAGGGAGATAGAGCCAAACCGGTCGGGCTCAATATAGTGGGACTTAAAAGAGCGGGTTTTAGCGTTGAAAAAATAAAATCTATAAAATACGCATTCAAAGTTTTATTTTTCGGCGGGCTTAAACTTTTGGAGGCTTTGGATAAATTGGAAAAAGAAAACATATCCGAGGAAGTCAATCATATCGTAAAGTTTTGCAGAGAAACAAAAAGAGGAATAGCAAGACCTGGGAGAAAGATAGCGGATGAATAAGGTCGGTATAATAGCCGGGAGCGGAACTCTTCCGGTAATAGCGGCTAAGAACGCCAAAAATTCCGGTTACGAAGTTTATTCCGTTTGTTTTAAAAATCATACGTCCGGCGAGATTGAAAAATATTCTAAGTTTAAATACTTTTCGATAGGAAATTTTTCCGGGCCCATAGATTTCTTGAAAGAAAACGGAGTTGGAGAGGTTATCCTTTTGGGAACCGTATCCCATATAAACGTATTTAGGGACCTAAGGCCTGACATCAGAGCCGCAAAATTTTTGTTTAATTTAAAAAACAAAACTCCGATAGAAGTTTTAAAATCGGTTTCTGCGGAGCTGGAAAAAGAAGGGATAAAAGTCGTAGATTCCACGTTATTTCTAAAAGAGCTTATTGCCAAAAAAGGATTAATAACCGGAAAAGCGAGCGAAGAGGAACTAAAACAAATAGAGTACGGCTTTAAAATAGCCAAAAATATAGCGGATATGGACATTGGACTTGCCGTGGCGATAAAAGATTATTCGGTTATAGCGGTGGAAGCGATAGAAGGAACCGACGAGTGCATTAAAAGAGCGGGGGAGCTTTTAAAAGGCAAAAAATTTATATTGATAAAGGTTTCAAGAACAAATCAGGATTTTAGATTCGACCTTCCGGTAATAGGACACAAAACGATTGAAAACGCGGCCAAAGCGGGATGCAATCTTATAGCCGTAGAATCTTTGAAAACGATAATAGTCGATATTGATAAAACCGTAGAAACCGCAAAACGACTTGATGTGTCAATACTCGGCTTTTAAAATTGTATAATATATTTGTATAAAAGTTTTAAGGGGGAAGAATGCTTCGGTCCAATCCTCATCTTATAGAAATAAATACCAGGGTGTTTTTAAATTATATGAGAGAGAAATACTCCTCTCCGGATATGACTTTGAGTTTAATACCCGACGACGAATGGCTTAAATTAAAGCATTTAGGTTTCGATATAGTCTGGCTTATGGGAGTATGGAAAACAAGCTCGATATCCGCGGATATATCCAGAGACGAAGAGTTTTTGAGGGAGTTTGTTAAGAAGGTGGGCGCGGATATGTCCATAGTATCGGCCTCCCCTTACTCCATAGTGGAGTATAAACTCGATAGTTTTTTCGGATTTGAATGGGAATTAAAAGCTCTAAAAGAAAAACTTAATTCTTTCGGTTTAAAACTTTATCTCGATTTCGTGTCCAATCATATGGCCATAGACTCCGAGTTTTCAAAGGAATGCGTCGATTGTTTCGTTTGCGCGGATAAAGAGGATTATGAGAGAAACAAGGAACTATTTTGCGAGAAAAAAATAGGAGATAACGTATATTACATAGCCCACGGCCGCGATCCCAACTTTCCGGCGTGGAAAGACACCATACAATTAAATTATTTTAATCCCAAAACAAGGGAAAAAATGATATCCGAGCTTATTAAAATTTCGGATTTGTGCGACGGAATAAGATGCGATATGGTTATGTTGAGCTTAAACGATATACATCAAAACGTATGGGGATGGGTTTTAAATAAAAAGGGATACCATAAACCGGAAGAAGAATTCTGGCAGAAAGCCATAAGCGAGGTTAAAAGCATAAACCCCCAGTTTGTTTTTATGGCCGAGGTTTATTGGGGTTTGGAGTGGAAGCTTCAGCAGTTGGGGTTCGACTACACATACGACAAGGTCTTTTATGACAGATTAAAAAATATGGGGGCGGAGGAGGTTAAAGGTCATCTTAGAGCGGAGAGGCTTTATCAAAAAAAATCGGTAAGATTCGTAGATAACCACGACGAGGAGCCGTCCATAGTTTGCTTTAACAATAAAAAACGAGCTTTAAGCGCAAGCGTAATGATTTCCACGGTTAAAGGGCTTAGATTTTATAACGACATGCAGTTAAAAGGAATAAGTTTAAGAGTTCCCGTTCAGATTTCTGTTTTCGATTATGAAAAATACAAAGATATAGAGATAGAAAAATTTTACGAAAAGTTATTGAAAATAGCGGACCACCCGGCTTTTCACGGTGGGGAGTGGGAGCTGTTGGATGTTTCCGGGATTAACGAAACCGATAAAAGTTTTAGAAACATAATAGCTTACAAATGGACTCAGATGAGAACGATTAAGATTATCATAATAAATTATTCAAACGAAGTTTCGAATGGGAAAATAGGAGTTTCTTTAAAAGCTAAAGGCGATGTCGTTACTTTGTATGAAGAGTTTTCCGAAAGATTTTTTTCTCTAAATTTATCGGAATTATCCGACGGTCTTAAAATAGAAAATATGGCTCCATACGCTTTCTACATATTCGATTACGAATTTTGATGTTTTTAAAAGAAGTAAAAGAAACCTTACTTCATTTTCTTTTCCCTCCAGTTTGTTTTTCATGCGAGCGGGACATACCTCAGGGCGAAAAAGATATACTTTGTTTCCAATGCCTTTCCAATTTGATTTACATAAAACCTCTTTATTGCAGATTATGCGGAATTAAAATAGACGGAGGCGATGTTTGTTATAATTGCCGAAAAAGAGACAAAAAATATAAATTTGAATTTTCAAGGTCCGTATTTATGTATAACAAGGAAATATCCTCTATAATCATAGCGTATAAATATGGGAAATACGATTGGCTTTATAAGTGGATAAGCCGAAAGATGATAGATAAATTAAAAGATTACGACGAATTTAAAGATTATAGTTTTATAACCTATGTTCCGATTTCTAAAAAAAAGCTAAAAAAAAGAGGATTTAACCAGTCGGAGTTAATCGCGCGAGATATTTCCAATGAAACGGGTTTGATTTTGATAAAAGACTCCGTTATAAAAGTAAAGGAAGGGAAAAGCCAGGTGAATTTAAACGCCAAAGAAAGAGAAGAAAACGTAAAAGATTCTTTTAATGTTATAAAGCCGGAATTAATCCATGGCAAAAATATAATAATAATAGACGACGTCGCCACTACAATGTCTACGCTAAACGAGCTTGCCGGAGTTTTAAAAGAAGCTGGAGCGAAAAAAATCGCATGCTATACACTGGCGAGAGAATAGATTTTAAATTTAAAAATAAATCGACAAAGAACCGCCGTATAACTCTTCGGTCTCATCGTAGTAATCGTCTTTGTCTGTTTCGTAGCTTATTCCGAGCGAAAACGAGCCTAAATCTTTTTGTATTTCAAAGCTCAACGATTTAATCCCTTTATCCGAGGATACATACTCCGATAAAGAATAATCGGATTTTAATTTCAAATCTTTTAAAACGTTTATCCAAACTCCTACCGAGTAGGTTTTATCAATATATCCTTCGGTTATAAAAGAAGATGTTATGGATTTTTGTATCGGTCTTTTCGAAGAGTCTATGGGATCGGAGTATGTCGTTTTTGAATATGAAAGATCCAAACCGACCGATTTATAACTATTTTCCATATAAATCCCAATTTCCTTTTCGCCGAGTTCATACTCGGAAGTTTTGGTAAAAGAATTAGGTTTGGATTTCTTGCCCGAAGAGTATGTTGTGGTTGAGATAAGATAAGAGTCTTTGTTTAGAGTATAATTTATAAAAGCTCCGATGCCGACGCTCGTTTTATCGGTATTTTCTAAAAAATAACAGATATCCAATCCAAAAGAATATGAAGAATATCCGTCCGACTCCGGAGTATATCCAAGGTCGGCGGATATTTTAAATTCTTCGTTTTCGTATCCCGCTTTTAAAGAAAGTTCTTTTCTTGAATATAGTAAATCCGAAGAGTAGGAGGAATAGGAAGGGGTAATGTAATAATCTCCCGTGGAAAATTCCAGCGAAAAATAATATTTTTTATAATCGTATTTTCCATAAGTAAAGTCCGTATTTAATGTGATATCCGAATAAGATTCGGTTCTAAGAGTTAGAAAAACAAAAAACACGAATATAATTTTTTTCATAAGTTTAAGCCCCTTCCTTTTTTGGGAAGGGGCCCTCCTTTGAGTTTATTTTTTTCCTTTTTTGGAATGATTCTCTTTATGTTTTATTTTACCGGCGTTTCCTTTGTTTTGTATCTTGTTTTCTATTTTCTCTTCGGATTTTTGTTCCTCGGCTTTCTGAGTCATTTTTTCCGCCGATTCCATTTGTTTTTCCGCCGCCGTTTCATTTTTCATTTCTTCGGCTTTTTCCATTTTTTTCTCGGCGTTTTTTAAGAGCATTTCTTGCGATTTCTCCTGCCCTATAGCGGCTTTTTTTTGTTTTTGGGCTTTCTTTTGCTCTTTTATTTTCTTTTGTTCTTTTGCCTGAGTCTTTACTTGCTCTTTGGCGGCGAGCTGTTCGGAATATTGGGCTTTGTTTTCGCTCGCCTTTTGGGTCGTTTCTTGAGTTTGAGCGCTCATCGGAGCGGTTAGCGCTAAGGCCATCGCCGCGTAGATTAATGTTTTCATAACTCCTCCTTATTATTTAAGACGCATATAAGCTTAAAAAGGTTTATTTCCTTTTTCCCTTATTGTTCTGTCTTTCTTTTTTATGTTCCTGGTTTCTGTGCTTTTCTATTAGTTTTTCTTTTTTATCTTCGGGCAATTTTTCCCATTTTTTATATTTTTCGATTAACTCGTCTTTTTCTTCTTTCGAAAGGTTTTTAAATTTTTCCCATCTCTCTTTTAGTAGCTTTTTGTCTTTTTCCGGCATTTTCGAAAACCTTTCAAAGTTTTCTTTTATTTTTCGCTTTTCTTCGTAGGTTAAGTTCTTCCATATTTCGTAATTTTTAATTACCATATTCTTTTCTTCATCGGTTAATTTTTGCCATTTTTCATACCCTTCGCTTTTTACCGATTGGTCGTTTTGAGAAAAAAGAGCCGTTGAAAAAACAAATACTAATAATATTAATAATTTATTTTTCATAATCCCTCCCGCTCGCGGTGGATAATTTGATTTTTACGCTCTCGCTTGAGCCCAGTACCCCGCAGGTCGATATTTCCACTACGCCTTTTTTGGGGTTCTTATCTTTTTTTTCGCTATATTTAATATCTTTATCGAAATTTTCTTTTTCTATAATATCCATCGATAAGAAAAAATCCAATTCTTTTAACAAATCTATATTGTCTATTATTTCCTTTGGAACCGCCTTCTCCGCGCCAATTAACAATAGCGAAAAAAATATTATTTTTTTCATTTTAACTCCTCCTCGCTTACTCTTTCCAGTACGTCCATATATTCTAACATATCCATGGATTGATAAAAATAAATGCTGTCGTCGGGATAAATGGGCTTTGACTGTTGTGGTTTTTTTATAAAGAAGATTACCACTAAGGCCGCAAAGGCCAGAGACGGTAAAGCGTATTTTTTAAACTTAAACTCGTGGTTTGAACTTGTTTTTTGTAAAATTTCTTTTTTTTGCTCGGAAATAAAATTCTCGGAAAGCGGAATTTCTTTTAAATCTTCCAGTTTATATTTTTTCATAACCCCTCCAGATCGTCTTTTAATTTATTTTTTGCGTTAAATATATGAACCTTAACCGTAGATTCACTTATGTTTCTTATGGACGATATGTCTTTTACGCTAAATCCCTGCGCTCTTAAAAGCAAAATCATTCTTTCCTTATCGGAAAGCTTTTTTAAGATCTTTTTAATAAATTCGTTTTTAACGATAAATTCTTCGGCGCTTTGAGACTCGTCTATTAAATTTTTTAGATAATCTTCGCCTTTTTCTTCCTCGATCGAATCAAGGCTTAAAAAATTCCTTATTTTTCTCCATCTCAAAAACGAAACCGACTTGTTTGCGGCTATTTTAAATATCCATGATTTTATTTTTTCTTTTTCCTTTAATTTTTCATAGTTTTTAAAAACGGAAACGAAAACATCCTGAGTTAAGTCTTTAGATTCTTCAAAAGAACCAATATACCCGTAAATAAAAGAGATTATCGGTTTGTAATAAGCGTTAAAAATTTCGTCGAAAACCTTATTATCCATATATATTAAGACGCGCGAGTTTTAAAAAAAGTTTATCCATAATATATTTTAGTATTTAATATAATTTATTTATGAAAGCCTTTGGCGGATTTCCCAATAAAGCTTCCATAGCGTATTATCTTTTAAAAAATGCCGAAGAAGCGGCCAAGGATATCCTTTTCATATCAGAAGACGATATCGAGGCAGATAGTTTTTTCGAGCTTTCTAATTCGATTAAAAAAATTTTTTCAAAAGATATCGAATTGATAAAATTCGATACCGATAAGGATAACATAAAAAAAGGGGTGGAAAAGATTTATAATTCGAATAAGACTAAAATAATATTTTCTTCGCTAAAATCTTCAAATATCGGTTTCCCTAAAAAAGATAATTTGTATTTCGCTCGGTTCAAAGTCGGAGATCTTGTAAAAAGATCGGAGATAATGGATAAACTGTTGTCCAACGGATTTATCAGAACGAGTTTCGTTGAGTCTTCCGGTCAGTTTGCCGTAAGGGGGATGGTAATAGATATTTTCGAATACGGCGCTGATTATCCTTACAGATTATATTTCGACGGCGACAGAATAGAGGCTATAAGAAAATTCGATATCGAAACTCAAAACACATTCGATTTCGCCATGGAAGTAAGCGTTTCCGGATTAAATAAAAAGGAAACCGTATTGACCGAACTTGGTTTTGAAAAGTATTCGGATTTTTATATAAACGAAGAAATAACCGTCCTTTCTCCCGATTTTTCGGACAGCAACGTTAGCTATTTCAATAATATAAAATTCTCGGATTTTTCGATATTTAAAAAAGAGATGGAGAGATTTCAAGATTTGGGTTTCGATATTTATTTGTTTTATTTAAACGATAAAGAGGCTTTAAGAATAGAAAGAGTCTTGGAAGAAAATCGTATATCTCTAAAAAATATCGGGTTTGTACAGGGTTATATAGATAAAGGTTTTTTTTCAAAAACCGACAAATCGGCTTTAATTTCTTCAAACGAAATATTTAACAGAGATTACGACTATTACTCCGTCAAGAAGAAGGCCAAAAAGTTTTACAGATTAAACGAGCTTTCGGTAGGAGATTATGTGGTCCATGAGGAGTACGGGATAGGCGTTTTTAAAGGCATAAAAGATTTTTCGCATAAAGACGAATGGGGAAACGTTTATACGAGCGAATGCATAGAAATAGAATACGCCAAAGGGGATAAGCTTTTTGTTTCTTTAGACGACTTTAAGAAAATACAAAAATATGTGGGGGGGGATAAAGGCAAGGTAAGGGTATCGGCTCTAAATTCCTTTTATTGGAAAAACCTTAGAGAAAAAGTAAAAAAAGAGATAGAGCAGGTGGCCAAAGACATAATAAAATTAGAGGCGAAAAGAAAAGTATTGAAAATAAAGCCTATGGTTAAGACTCGGGCCGAAGAGGACTTCGAATCGGATTTTATTTACGACGAAACCCCGGATCAGCTTAGGGCGATAGAAGATGTTTTAAAAGATCTTGAAACCGGCGAGATATCCAACAGAGTTATAGTGGGGGACGTGGGTTTTGGGAAAACCGAGGTGGCGATGCGAGCGGTTTTCAGGGCCGTGGCCAACGGTTTTCAATGCTGCGTTCTGGCTCCGACGACCATTTTGGCCGAACAGCATTATAGGAATTTTAAAAAAAGATTTGAAAAATATCAGATAAACGTGGAAGTAATAACGAGACTTACTCCTTTAAAGAGACAAAAACAAATAATCTCGGATATCTCAAGCGGAGTGATAGATGTAATAATAGGAACTCATAAGCTTTTGTCGGACAATATAAAATTTAAAAATTTAGGTATTATGGTAATAGACGAGGAGCATAAATTCGGCGTAAAACAAAAAGAAGAAATTAAAAAGAAACAACATCTTGCCCATATGTTGTATCTTTCCGCCACTCCGATACCCAGAACTTTATACCAATCGCTTTCAAACATAAGGACGATGTCGGTAATAGAAACCCCGCCTATGGGCAGGTTGCCGGTCGATACGAGAGTTGTTTCCTACGACGAAAACATAATAATATCAGCGGTTAACGAAGAAATTAAAAGAAAAGGACAGATTTATTACGTTTATAACCGGGTGGAGTTTATAAATCAAAAAGCGGAAAAATTATCGAAACTTCTTCCTGGGGTTAGAATAGCCGTGGTTCACGGTCAGATGGACGGCGAAGAGATAGAAGACGTTATGATGGATTTTTTGGAAAACAAATACGATTTGCTTTTAGCCTCCACGATAATAGAATCCGGAATAGACATTCCCTCCGTAAATACCCTTATAGTGGAAGACGCTCACAAATTGGGGCTTGCTCAGCTTTATCAGTTAAGAGGCAGAATAGGTAGGGAAAAGAAGAAGGCTTATTGTTATCTCTTTTATCCCAAGTGGTTTGAAAAAGAAAAAGGTGAAACTTTAAATTCCGATATGATGAAAAGGCTTTTTGCTCTTGAAGAGTTTTCGGAACTGGGAAGTGGGTTTAGGCTTGCGATGCGAGACCTTGAGATAAGAGGAGCCGGGGAGCTTTTGGGAACAAAACAACACGGATTTATAAGCGCGGTTGGGCTTGATATGTATATAAAATTATTGAACAACGAAATAAAAAAGATAAAAGGGGAGAAGATAGAAACGGAGGAAGATATAATTTTGGATATAAAGGTTAGCGCGTTTATACCGGATAACTATATATCGGACGATCTTGAGAGGCTTAATTTTTATAAAAGAATATCATCAGCCGATATAGATAAAATCGACGATGTTATTTCTAAGATGACCGATATAGCGGGCCCCGCTCCCAAAGAGGTTTTGAATTTTGTCGATATGGTAAAAATAAAAAAAGCCCTTAAAGGCAAAGGTGTTAAAAAAATAATAGAAAAAGAATTTAAGTTAGAGTTTTATTTTTCGAAAGATTTTAAGCCTTCGACCTCTGATTTATCGAGATGGCAGAAGAATTTCGGAGAAGGTTTAAAGTTTTTTAAAACATCTTCGGGAGACGGTTTTGAAGTAAAAATATATAATAGAGATAGGATAGAGATAATAAAAGAGGTTTTTAATTTGAATGGCCTATAAAAAAGACGAAGAAAACTGGGTTAGATATGTTCAGTTGGGATTGGAGCTTTCCTCTTATGTTATAGTTTTCTTTTTTTTAGGCTATTTTGTGGATTTTTATTTTAAGACAAAGCCTTATTTCACCGTTGCCGGATCTTTATTTGGAATTTTAAGCGTATTTTACGTTTTATGGAAAAAATTTTTGAAATAAACATTTTAACCGCGTCTTTTGCCGGAGTGGCTTTGGGAGTCTCAAACGGTTTTATCTCCGGTTTTTTTATCGTTAAAAATATTAATCTGGAAAATAAAAATTTTTTAAAAGCTTTCGTTTTTTCTTTTATCTATAAACTTGTATTTTTAGTAATTTCGGTTTGGCTCTTAAAGGAAAAAAAAGTTATAATAATATTGTTATATTCGTTTTTTTTGGTTTTTTTTCAAATTTTTTCGGAGCTTTTTTATATAAAAAAGTATGGAACTAAAAGAAATACTTGAGCATCACATAATAGACCATGTTTATTCGTGGATAAAAGTTGCCGGTTTTAATCTTCCTTTTTCCAAACACTTTTTGATGATGCTAATCGTATCTTTTATTTTGATTTTTGTTTTTCCCGTTATAATCAATTCGAAATCCAAAATTCTTTTTCCTTTAAGATCGATTATAGAAATAATACTCATATTCATAAGAGACGAGATCGTAAAACCTAATTTAGGTCATATTGCCCATAGATATGTGCCTTATTTCGCGACTCTTTTCTTTTTCATACTTTTAATGAACCTTCTCGGGTTTGTCCCTTTCGGAGCCACCGCTACTGGTAACATCGCCGTTACTTTGGGCCTTGCGCTAACCACTTTTATTCTCATAAATTTCGCAGGAGCAAAGGAAGCGGGATTGGGTCATTATCTAAAAACTTTTGTCCCATCCGGTGTCCCCTGGTGGTTATATCCCGTAATAATACCGATAGAAATAATAGGTCTTTTTACCAAAACATTCGCCCTTGCAATAAGGTTGTTTGCCAATATGATATCGGGACACATAGTAATTCTGGTTTTTATATCTTTTATATTCATATTTGGCGCTATAAATGTTTATTTGGGACTATTCTTAACCGCCCCCGTATCTGTTTTTCTCGTTTTATTTGTTTCTTTGCTTGAGGTTTTTGTCGCTTTTCTTCAGGCTTACATATTTACTTTTTTAACCGCCATATTCGTTTCTCAAGCCGTTAGTTCTCATTAAATAAAAAGGAGGAAAAATGGACCTTACATTCATAGGATTAGGTTATTTAGGAGCCGGAATAGGAGCCGGGCTTGTCCTCATAGGAGCTGCTTATGGAATAGGAAGGTTGGCTTCAAGCGCTCTTGAAGGAACCGCGAGACAGCCCGAAGCCGCAAACACTATAAGAACCACAATGATCATAGCCGCCGCTCTTATAGAAGGTATAGCTTTCTTAGCTTTGGTAATATGCCTGCTGATAGCTATGAACTTCTCTATGCCAAAACCCGAGCAGCTTGGAGTAAAGGCCGTAGCGGAACAGACCAAATAATAGAGAGTTTATGGAACATCTAATAAAACCCGAGTTCGGTCTGACATTCTGGACCATACTGACTTTTATAATACTCGTCCTTGTTCTTTCTAAGTTCGTATGGAAGCCCGTTCTTAAAGCCGTAGAAGATAGGGAAAATAAAATAAGCTCCGACATAGAATTGGCAAAAAAAGCTCGAGACGAAGCGGAGAAGATGAAAGAGGAAATAGAAAACAGGCTAAAAAGCTTAAACGCCGAGATAGAGCAAAGAATATCCAAAGCGGTTTACGACGCTAATTTGGAAAGAGAAAAAATAATCGAAAAAGCTCAGAATCAGGCCGAACTCATAATATCTAACGCAAAAAAAGAAGTCGAGTTATATAAGAAAGAAATAGAAAGAGAGCTTGAAAAAAAACTGATAGAAACTTCGGTTCTCATATCCAAAAGAGTGCTTTCCGAGATAGTGGATAAAAAGCTTGACGAAAAGATAGCGGAAGCTTCTTTGAGAGAGTATAAAACTCGTTTCTCCAAAAACTGAATATGAATTTGAGCGAAGAGTTAATCTCAAAAAAATACGCTGACTCCTATTACCTTTCCAAGGGAGAGTCGTTAGAAAAGAAAAAAGCCGATCTTGAAAGGATAATGGAGATAGTAAAAAAAGAGATAAATTATTTCACTCATCCTTTAATAAACGTCGGCGTTAAAAAAATGATACTGGATAAAATTTGCGACTCGGATATTAAAAAAACTTCGGCTTACAGGCTCGTAGAAGTTTTAATTTCAAACGGCAGGATAAAATCGTTAGATTTAATATATTCCAAATTTATCGAAAGATATTTGGAATCCTCGGGATTTTATAAAGTGGAGCTTAGAGCGAGGTACGCCCCAAACGAAGAAGAGAAAAACAAAATAAACCAGATTTTTTCCGAAACCGCCGGCAAAAAAGCGGTGATAGATTTTAAAAAAGACGAGAACATAATAGGCGGTTTTATTTTAAAATGGAAGGACAAAATATTCGATTCGACTTTAAACCATAAAATAAATTCGCTTAGAGAAGAAATAGAAAAGGAGTTATAATTATGAGATCCGACGAAATAACGCAGATAATCAAATCCAAGATAGAAAAATTTGTTCCTCATTCCGAGATAGAGGAGATGGGACAGGTCGTAAGCGTCGGCGACGGCGTCGTAAAGGCCTGGGGATTGGGTTCGGCGCTTATGGGAGAGCTTGTCGAATTTGAGGGGGGAGTAAGCGGAATGGTTTTGAACATAGAAAGAGAAGGCGTCGGAATAGTCGTTTTGGGAGACGACAAACTGATAAAAGAGGGAACCATAATAAAAAGAACCGGTAAGGTAATGGAAGTCGGAGTTGGCGAAGCACTTATAGGAAGGATAGTAGATCCTTTAGGAAACCCAATAGATGGCAAAGGACCCATAAAATTCGAATCTAAAAGGCCGGTGGAAGTAATAGCCCCGGGAATAGTCGAAAGACAGCCCGTAAAAGAGCCTTTGCAAACAGGAATAAAAGCAATAGACGGCATGATACCGATAGGAAGAGGCCAGAGAGAGCTTATAATAGGCGATAGGCAGACTGGAAAAACCGCCATAGCCATAGACACCATAATAAACCAGAAAAAAGAACCGGAATCCAAAAGGCCGATATGCATATATGTGGCGATAGGCCAGAAAGAGATGAGCGTAGCAAGAATCGCAAAGATTTTGGAAGACAACGGTGCAATGAGTTATACGATAATAGTTTCTGCCTCCGCCTCCCAGCCTGCGCCTTTGCTTTATTTAGCTCCTTATGCTGGTTGCTCAATGGGCGAATATTTTATGTGGAAAGGAAAGCATGTTCTGGTGGTCTACGACGACCTCTCCAAACACGCTCAAGCATACAGACAAATGTCTTTGCTTTTAAGAAGACCGCCAGGCAGAGAAGCATACCCCGGAGACGTTTTTTACCTTCACTCAAGACTTCTTGAGAGAGCATGTAAATTAAGCGAAAAAAACGGAGGCGGTTCTCTAACCGCTTTGCCGATAATAGAAACTCAGGCAAACGACGTTTCCGCATACATACCGACAAACGTCATCTCAATTACAGACGGTCAGATATACTTAGAGCCTTCTCTTTTCTACGCCGGAATAAGGCCGGCGGTAAACGTCGGTATATCGGTATCCAGAGTCGGCGGTTCCGCCCAGTTAAAAGCGATGAGACAGGTGGCCGGAAAACTTAGAACAGACCTTGCTCAGTATAACGAACTTCAGGCTTTCGCTCAGTTTGCTTCCGATTTGGATAAAGAAACATTAGCTTTTATAAAAAGAGGCCAGAGACTTGTGGAACTGCTGAAACAGGACCAGTACCAGCCTATGGCCGTAGCGGAGGAGGTTATAATACTCTATGCCGGAACGAGAGGGTATTTAGACGATATAGAACTTGAAAGAATAAAAGAGTTTGAGTATAAATTTTTAGAATATGTAAGGAACAACCATCAGTCTTTGATAGACGAAATAACTTTAAAGAAAGAACTGATACACGAATTGGAAGTAGCCATTAAAAAAGTTATAGAAGAGTTTAAGGCAAAATTTTTAAATAAAGTGTGAGGATAATATGAAATATCTGATAACCGGCGGAGCGGGTTTTGTAGGCTCCAATATAGCTAAAACTTTAGTTGAAGAAAGAAAAGACGAGGTTATAGTTTTAGACGATTTTTCAAGCGGGAACTTTAAAAACATAAACGGTTTTAATGGGGACGTAATAGCCTCGGACATAATCTCAAACGACTGGTGGGAAAAGGCTGGAAAGGTTGACGCGATATTTCACCAGGCCGCCATAACCGACACTACCGTAATGGACCAAAAAAAGATGATGGAAGTAAACGTTGAAGGGTTTAGAAGCGTAATAAACTATGCTTTGAAATACGATATAAGAAAAATTGTTTACGCTTCAAGCGCCGCAGTTTACGGAAACTCCCCCTGTCCCATGAAAGAAGAACAAACACCCACTCCGGAAAACGTTTACGGATTTTCAAAAGCGATAATGGACAATGTGGCCGCGGACTACGCCAAAAAATACCCCAAACTAAAACTCATAGGGTTAAGATATTTTAATGTTTATGGCCCCGGGGAGTATTACAAAGGAAAATTCGCCTCGATGATATACCAGCTTTATTTGCAGATGAAAGCCGGAAAAAAACCGAGGATATTCAAATACGGCGAGCAGATGAGAGATTTTGTTTATGTTAAAGATGTGGTAAGAGCAAACCTTAATGCGCTTGAATGCGAAACGAGCGTCGTAGTAAATGTAGGAACTGGCAAACCGGAGAACTTTAATTATGTTATAGAATGCCTTAATAAAGCTATGGGAACGAATTACGAGCCCGAATATTTCGATAACCCTTATAATTTTTATCAAAACAAAACTCAGGCGGATATTAAAAAAACGAAAGCATACTTAAATTACAGACCTCAGTGGAATTTAGAGGAAGGCATAAAAGATTATGTTAGCATAATGGAAAAGGGCAAATAAAATGGCGTCTTTAAGAGATATAAGAAAACACATAAAAGCCGTAAAAAATATAAAACAAATAACCTACGCGATGAAGATGGTCTCTTCAGCGAGAATAAAAAAAGCTCAGTCTCAGATACTTTCGTTTAAACCTTACGTTAATCATTTGGAAGAGGTTATAATATCTCTAAAAAACGAAATGATGGAAGACGATATAAAATCATTTCGGCTTTCCAGATTTTTCAAAAGAGACACCAAAAAATCGGATATAGGCATAGTAGTAGTAAGCGGAGACAAAGGTTTATGCGGTTCTTTTAACAACCAGATAATAAATTTTGCGGTCAAATTTATAAAACAAAATAAAGACAAAAAAATTCACGTAATAACCGTCGGCAAAAAATCAACCGATTTTTTCAAAAAAGCTAAAGATCTGGAAGTTTATTATCAGATGCATAACATATTCCCTAAGGTAAACTACACCCACGCCTCGCTTCTTACCTCCAAAATAATAGAAATGTACGATAAATACCAGTTAGACGAAATAAGATTGATATACAGCGAGTTTAAAAGCATGATAAAACAGGAGATAAAAAACATAACTCTTCTTCCGATAATAAACTACATAGAAAAAACCTCCGCCGAAAAAAAATTTGACGATTTTTACTTTGAGCCCGATAAAAAAACATTGCTTGAAAACTTGGTTCCGAAATATATAAACGTAGAAGTTTTTAGGATGCTGCTTGAAAATCAAGCTTCGGAGCTTGCCGCAAGAATGAACGCGATGGAACTTGCGAGCAAAAACGCTGGCGAATTGATAGAAGAGCTTACGCTCAAAATGAACAAGCTCAGACAGGCTCAGATAACGACCGAATTAAACGAAATAGTAAGCGGCGCAAACGCCATAAACTAAAAAGGAGCGATTATGACGGATAACAAAGGAAAGGTAGTTCAGATAATAGGTCCGGTTGTGGACATCGAATTTGAAAACAAACTTCCTAAAATATTTAACGCCATAGAAATAAAATTTAAAGTATCCGATAAAGATATAAAGCTCGTATGCGAGGTTGCCCAGCATATAGGCGACAACATTGTAAGAACCATCTCGTTGGGCCCGACCGACGGTTTATATAAAGGGGCCGTCGCATTAGATACCGGCTCGCCTTTAAAGGTTCCGGTTGGAGAGGCGTGCCTTGGAAGAGTTTTAAACGTACTCGGAGAGCCCGTGGATTACAGGGGTCCTATAGAAACCAAAGAACACCTTCCCATACACAGAGATCCGCCCAAATTTACAGAACAAAAAACAACGCCGGAAGTATTTGAAACCGGAATAAAAGTAATAGACCTTTTGGCTCCTTTTATGAAAGGCGGAAAAATAGGGCTCTTCGGAGGAGCCGGAGTCGGTAAAACGGTTATAATAATGGAGCTTATAAACAACGTCGCAAGACAACACCACGGATACTCGGTATTCGGCGGAGTGGGCGAGCGAAGCCGCGAAGGAAACGACTTATGGCTTGAAATGCAGGAGTCAAAGCTTTCCGACGGCTCGTCGGTATTATCCAAAACTGCGCTTGTCTACGGTCAGATGAACGAACCGCCCGGCGCAAGAGCCAGAGTCGGTCTTACGGCGTTAACTCAGGCGGAGTATTTCAGAGACGTAAAAGGACAGGACGTATTGTTGTTTTTAGATAATGTATTTAGATATGTTTTGGCAAACGCTGAGGTTTCGGCGCTACTTGGAAGAATGCCGTCTGCCGTAGGATACCAACCCACTTTAACGACCGAAATAGGCTGGCTTCAAGAAAGAATAACCTCCACTACCAAAGGTTCTATCACATCCATACAGGCGGTATATGTTCCCGCGGACGACCTGACAGACCCGGGTGTTGCAAACGTATTTTCTCATTTAGACGCCACCGTAGTTTTATCGAGACAAATAGCCGAGCTTGGAATCTATCCCGCTGTAGACCCTCTGGACTCTACCTCAAGAATACTCGACCCGAAAGTAATAGGGGAAGAGCATTACAAAGTGGCAAGAGGCGTACAAAAGATACTCCAGAGATACAAAGAGCTTCAGGACATAATAGCCATATTGGGCATAGAAGAGCTTTCGGATGAGGACAAACTGATAGTCTATAGAGCCAGAAAAATACAAAAATTCCTCTCTCAGCCTTTCTTTGTAGCCCAACAATTCACCGGAAGAGAAGGAAAATACGTTCCGTTATCGGAAACAATAAGAGGGTTTAGAGAAATACTCGAAGGCAAACTGGACGACATACCGGAGCAGTATTTCTACATGACTGGAAATATCGACGAGGTAAGAGCAAACGCTCAAAAAGTATGAATAAACTCAAACTTACCATACTAACCCCGGAAAAAGTCTTGATTGAAGACAAAGAAGTCGATTCCGTAACCATTCCCGCATGGGAAGGCGAGATGACGGTATTATACGACCATATTCCCTATATGGCTCAACTTAAAGAAGGAATTTTAAAATACCGGGACGGCGAAAAAGAAGAATATATGTCTATATTCTGGGGATACTTCGAAGTGGATAAAAACAACGTTGTAATACTTGCCGAAGACGCCAAAATATCTAAAGAAATAGACGAAGAAAAAACAAGGCAAGAATATCAAAAAATAAAAGAAGCTCTGATAACGGCCGATAAAAAACAGAGCGTAGAAGACCTTGAAATAGAGCTTAAAAAAATAATAGTTAATTTAAAACTTTCGGATTTGAAGAAAAAACAGAAGAGATAGTTTTCGAAAAAACTTACAAATTTTGTATACTATATATATACATCTCTTAAATCTTTAAACTATTAAGGGGTTGTGGTGTAGCCTGGTTTAACACGCCGCCCTGTCAAGGCGGAGACCGCGGGTTCAAATCCCGTCAACCCCGTGCTTTACCGAGCAAAGGATGGGAACCTTTGCGTCGGGATTTGAAAGTCCGCAGCAAAACATATTCGTGCAGTTTTGCGAGGAGCGGGTTGCGAAAAAATTTTCGGTGAGAAAATTTTATTTGCGACCAAATCCCGTCAACCCCGTTCTACTTCGCTAAAGCTTCGTAGAAATGAGCTTCTGCGTAGCCTTGGCGAAGCAGAGCCGTAAATATGTATACAGTCTACATATTAAAAAGCATTAAGATCCCTAATAAAATCTACATCGGTTTAACGCAAGATCTAGAACGAAGACTAAAAGAACATAATAGAGGTGATTCATCTTATACTTCAGCTTATAAACCGTGGGAAATAGAAACTTATATAGTATTTAGTAATAAAAAGCTTGCCGAAAGTTTTGAAAAATATTTAAAATCTGGTTCGGGATATGCATTTTTAAAGAAAAGATTATTACCGTCTTTGGGGACTTAAATAATGGGGAAGAATATAAAAAATCAAATTTACTTATCATATAAAACTCCTCAGTTCAAATCCCGTCTTATTTCTAATGTGATTAGAACTCTTTTTAACATAAAAAGGTTGGTATTTAGTTTGCGTCCTCTACTCTCCCCGTGATTTGAACTCATTAGTTCTTTTATGCCCTTTTCAATGTATTTTCCATTTATAATCTCATTTATTTTGTCTATCGGAAGCTCATATAACTTATTATCACCGAAAGGATTATACTATTTGATATTTTAAATTTCTAAAAGAATATTTTGATAAAATTATTTAGTGACAGGAAATACTATATGAAAAAAGAAGGATTTAATAAAGGCGAGATAATTATATACAAATCAAAAGAAGGCCCTAAGTTAGAGGTTAAACTTGAAGAGGACACTATCTGGCTAACTCAAAACCAAATTGCATTACTTTTTAATGTAAAAAAAGCTGCTATTTCAAAACATATAAAAAATATATTTAGTTCAAAAGAATTGGACCCAAATTCAACTGTTTCCAAAAAGGAAACAGTTCAAATTGAAGGTAATAGAAAGATAAAAAGAATTCTTACATATTTTAATCTTGATATGATAATATCAATAGGTTATAGGGTAAACTCAGCCAGAGCTACACAATTTCGTATCTGGGCAACTAAAGTATTAAAAGAACATTTAATAAAGGGTTATACTATAAACGAGCAAAGACTACTTCAAGCCCAAAACAGATTAAAAGAGTTGCATCATGCTATAAATTTCTTAAAAGAAAAATCTAAAGATAAACTTATAAAAGGACAGGAAGATGAAATATTAAATTTACTATCCGATTACTCAAAAACATTAACATTGTTAGAACAATATGACCAGAAAAAGATTAAAATAACCACAAAAGCCAAGGAAAAATTTAGATTAAGTTATGAAACTGCAAAAATAATAGTTAACGAGGTAAAAAAGAACCTTATAACCAAAAATGAAGCGGGGGAATTATTTGGCAAGGAGTCAGGAGATAAATTTAAAGCCATTTTAGGCAATATTTATCAAACTTTTGGCGGAAAAGAACTATATCCGTCTTTAGAAGAGAAAGCGGCACATCTTTTGTATTTTATAATCAAAGACCATCCCTTTACTGATGGCAATAAAAGAATAGGTTCGTTTTTATTTACATATTATCTTGATAAAAATGATTACCTTTACAGACAAACTGGCGAGAAAAAGCTAAATGACAATGGATTAGCATCTTTATCCCTTTTAATTGCTATAAGTGACCCAAAAGACAAAGAAATTTTAATAAATATCATTACAAATCTTTTAAAAGAATAATTTTATATGCTGACTTAATTTTACCGGCAGACCATAATTCTTGTATTTTAGCCATATCGTCCCCCTTTGAGTTCAAATCCCATTGGATTTAGGGGTAGGTGGACGGGATTTGCCTACAAATAAATTTTGTTCACTTCAAAATTTTCCGCAGGCCGCCCCTCACAAAACTGTATGACAATGTTTTGCTGCGGGCTTTCAAATCCCGACACAAAGACAAATCGTTGTCTTTGCTTGAAAAGCAAGACGTTGACGGGATTTGAACTTTTTAATTCAATTTGGTTGGTATTTAGTTTGCGTCCTCTACTCTGGCTGTGATTTGAAGTCGTTTTAATTTCAATTTTGTCAATTATAACTCTTTTCAAATTTATAACTTATAATGAATTTTTATCAAATAATGTTATTTTTTTAGATTTTTGAACAAGTATTAAATCAATAATTGCTATGATAATATGAATATTGACTTTTAATTCAAAATATATTAAATTATCACTAATGTTAATTTAATATGTTTAGTAAAAATTTAGTTAAATTATCTGTTTTATATAGTAAACCTTATTTTTTTACTGAGGATGTTGCAAAAGTTTTGGATATAAGTATTGAATCTGCAAGGGTTTTTGTAACAAGACAGTCAAAAAAAGGGATATTTATAAAACTGAAAAAGAATTGTTATTCTTTTGATCAAAGATGGAATTTAAATAAGGAAGAGGATTTTTTTGCTATATCCTCTGTTTTAAGGGTTCCTTCATATATTTCTTTGCTAACTGCTCTTTCTTACTATGGAGTAACTAGCCAATTACCACAAGATGTGTTTGAGTCTGTAACAATTCTTTCTACTAAAAACTATGAAATAAAAGATAAAAATTTTAAGTTTTATAAAGTTAAGGAAATATTTTTTAATGGTTTTGTTAGAAAAGATAACTATTTTATAGCTGAAAAAGAAAAAGCCTTTATAGATGCTATTTATCTTTATTCGTTTGGTAAATACTCATTAGATTTGAGTGCTATTGATATCAAAAAACTTGATAAAGATTTAGTGCTTAAGCTGATAAAAAAATATCCACAAAAAACAATAGAGGTTACTAAGAAAATATGCAAGATTTAATAAAACACGAACAATTTGAAATGGAAGTCCTTGAAAAGTTATATAACAATAAAATATTACCTAAACTAATCTTTGTTGGCGGGACGATGTTGAGATTATGTTATGGATTGGATAGGTATTCTGTTGATCTGGATTTTTGGTTAAAAGATAGTGCTAATGAAATTGAGATTTTTAATAAAATAAAAAATCTAATAAATAGCAACTATGTGGTAAAAGATATTTTTAACAAGCATTTTACAATGCTGTTTGAATTTAAAAGTAAAGATTATCCAAGAGCATTAAAAATTGAAATCAGAAAAGAACAAAGGAAAATAAAACCAATTAAAGCTATAGCTTATTCTCCTAATAGCAATATTCAGATAATTTTAAATGCGATATCGCTTGAGGATATGATGGCTGAAAAAATAAGTGCTTTTCTTGATAGAGGAGAGATTAGAGATGTTTATGATATAGAATTTTTAACTAGAAGGGGTATAAAATTGAATTTAGACAAAAACACTGCTGAAAAAATAAAAAATAAAATCTTAAATCTAAAAATAAATGATTATAAAGTTAAATTAGCTTCATTGCTTCCTGCAGATAAAAGAAGTTATTATAATAAATCAAACTTTAAAATACTTTTATTTGAATTAGATAGGATAATAAATAATATTTAAATATTCACACGTTACAAGGAAATTCGCGGAAAGTCAAGGCTTTTCTATTTATAGGACTTTTGTCCCTTTTAAGTATTATTTCATATGTTAAAATATTATTTATTATTGTTTTTGTCTAAAAACGGTATTATATGCTAACCTTATTGTGGGATATAACTAGTAAGTGTAATTTAAAATGTCTACATTGTTATAATGCGAGTAAATACTTTTTCTCAAATAAAAAATATGATCTAATTTTTAATTATGATATAGAAAAAATAATTCAAAAACTACATTACCTGTCTATAAATCATTTACATTTGTTAGGTGGTGAGCCTTTATTATCTCAAAATATTTTTAATATATTAAAGTTGTCAAATAAATATGAGATTTTTGTTAGTATAAATACAAATGGTACTTTATTAAATTCAGATACTATATCTCAATTGCTAAAATTTAGTAATTTATCACAGATAATTGTAAGTTTAGATGGTCCTAATGAAAAAGCAAATGATGAAATAAGGGGTAAAAATACATTCAGAAGAGTTACCCAAAATATACGCAATTTAGTTTTGGCAGCTAAAAATTATAGACCAGATTTGATTATTGCAATAAATACAGTGGTGTCTAAACATAACGCTATACATTTAAAAGAGTTCCCTGAAATTATGAAAGAAATGGGTGTCAAATATTTGTTTATTTCTAGTTTATACGATTGTGGAAGTGCCAGACAAAATAAAATGATGGATAATAAATATTTCTACAATTTTATTCCTCATCTAGTCGAACTTTTAAGGTTTATTAAAAATGAAAAAGATATATCGATTCAATTGGATACTAAACCAAAATTAGCTACCTATATAAATAGATTATTAGGAAGAAAAGTTATTAAAATTGAACCCTTTAGTTGTAATGCAGGCGAATCATTGATATTCATGGATTCAAATGGTTTTATATATCCATGTGCTAGTACAACTCAACCAATGCATAACTACAAAATAGATTTTGAATTAAATATAAAAAACATAAAAACGTGCAAAGAATTTTCACTTAATAAAATTTTTAAAAATTTTTTGAAAATTAAAGAATCTATCCATGCCACTTACTGCAAAAAATGTGAATTTATAGAGATTTGCTCTGGAATTTGCCCATTGTATAAATCAGAGTCTAAATTTATTCCTTTAGAATGTCAAACAGTTGACTTTTTCCAAAACAAACTATTTTATTCTATTTTGACAAAAAAGTATAGAATAGTTAATAGAAAAAAATATAAAATTAACAATCATGTTGAAAGAGTTATCGTAGATATGATAGGTCAAGATTATAAGGTAAAAGAAGTTGTTGATATGTTATCATATGATTATAAAATTGGGAAAGATATTTTAATTAAAGATATTTGTGGATATATTTTAGATTTAGTAGTAGAAGGTATTATAATAGAAAAAAAGGAGGTGATAAATAATGAAATATACTAAACCTAAAGTCTCTCAAAATGTTGCTACTAAAAGTGATTGTTTAAACCAAAAATGTGTAGCACGTTCAGGAATGGGAATGTGTAAAATAACATTCCTGAAAGTTAATAATTGAAATATTTAATAATTGGGGGCATTGTCTCAAAATGATGCCCCCAACAAATATATTTTATGAAAGTTTTTAGTTTTTTTATTAGGATCATAAAGATTTTCTATGGTAGGTTAATATTACTAACTTTAACATTATTAATAACCGGCTTTCTTTCTGCTTATCCTATTGTTTATATAAAGAAAACTATAGATGCCGCGGTTCATGGTGAATCTGTTAAGATTATAATTTATTTTGGTGCTATTTATTTTTTGCTTCATATTTTGAATGCACTATTTAGTAGGTTATTTGAATACTACAGTAATTTTTTAGGTAATGAAATCTCACATTATTTAAGATGTAAGCTTTTTGAACATATTCAGGGTATCCCTATTTCGTATTTTGATGATAAGAGTAAAACTTCCTTTTTATTTCATTTTGTAGAAGATAATTCAATTACAGCTTCTACTTTTCTTCAACCAATAGCATTTATCGGGCGTTCTATTATAACTTTCATTTTTGGTTTTTATTATATGTGGAATATAGATCATGTCATAACTCTTATATTACTACCAATTGGTTTTATTGTTACTGGTACTGTACTTTTAACTGGAAAAGAAATAGAAAAGAGAGAAAAATATTTAATAAGTACTAAAGAAAATTTGTGGCAATTATTTTCTAATTTTATTCATGGTATAAAAGAGATAAAGGGAAATTGTAAAGAGGAATATACATTAAAATGCATTAGTAGTAATAGTAACGAATTTAAAAATGCCGATAACAAAGCAGTAGCTTTTCAGACATTTTCTCAAGGGATTAATCAATTTTTCTTTATGGGTATAATAGCGTTTATAATGGTTTATGGTGCTGTAAGGGTTAAATTAGGGCTTCTTTCTATAGGTGGGCTTTCAGCGATTATGATGTATAATGGACTTTTAGTTGATCCATTAATAGAATTGTTTTCTTTATATCAAAGAATGAAAGCTCAGTTTGTAAACATAGAACGAATCCAATCTATTTTTGATATTAAAACTGAGGAGTATTTTAGCGGAAAAGAACATTTTTCATTTAATAAAGAAATTAAATTTGAGAATGTATCTTTTGTATATCCTAATACAGAGAAAAAAGTTTTAGATAATATAAACTTTACAATACTTAAAGGTGAAAAAGTTGCCTTAGTTGGGAGAAGTGGACAAGGAAAAACTACAATTATAAAATTACTATCTAAATTTTATGAACCTACCTCTGGACAAATATATATTGATGATAAGCCATTAAGTTCATATTCTGTAAGTAGTTTGCGTAGGAAAATAGCAATCGTTTATCAAGATTTTTTCTTATTTAGAGGAACTATTTTAGATAATATTGTTTTCGGTGATAGTATTTATTCTGATGAAGAAATTAATAGAGCGATTGAAATAGCAGGTTTAAGAGAGACAATAAATAGATTGCCAAATGGTTTAAATACTTACATAGGCGAAGATGGAGTAAAACTTTCTAGTGGCGAAAAACAACGTGTGGGAATAGCTCGAGCGGTTTTAAGAAATCCTGAAATATTAATTTTGGATGAAGCAGTATCAAACTTAGATAGCTGTATAACCAAAGATATTTTAGATAATATCAAAATTTTTTTTAAAGATAAAACCATTATTTTTATTATTCATAAATTAACTTTTATTACAGATTTTCCAAGGATTGTTTTAGTTGAAAATGGATATATAGTTGGCGATGGGACACATAGCGAACTTATGCTTAAAAACTTATTATATCGTGAAATATATCAAAGCCAATTCAGAACTTTTGAAAAAACATGAGTAGACGAAAAAGCATAAACTCACGTGTTGTAATATGGGATGTAACAAGCAGATGCAACTTACGATGTTTGCATTGTTACAATGCAGATAAATATTTTAATGGTGAATTCACAGATTTAACATTTGAGCAAATTATAAAGTTAATAGATTTATGTCATAAAAACAATATTAAACATATTCATTTATTAGGTGGAGAACCGCTTATTCATGAAAATATTTTAGACATAATAAAACTTATAAGATCAAAAAATATGACAGTTTCACTAACCACAAATGCAACTTTGCTTAACTCAGATTTGGCTAATCAACTGGTAATGTTAGTCAGCACTATTTTTATCAGCATTGATGGTGTTAGAAAAAAAACATTTGAGTTTATTAGAGGAAAAGGTACTTTTGAAAAAACTTTAAATTCCATCTCAATATTAAGAGATGTCATAAAAAAAAGAAAAACTAATTGTAATATTGTTATTAGTTTTACTATGACAAATTACAATATAAATAAAATTCCATTACTTCCAGATTTTGCTAAAAAGCTCAAAATAGGACAAGTTAATTTATCGTGTCTTTATGAATCTGGAAATAGCTGTAGAAAAAACTATAATTTGCAGTACGATATCAAGAATGTTCTTATGAAATTAGAAAAAATGTGTATAAAATTAGAACATATAAAAGATCCACCACGAATAGCGTTAGAATTACGACCAAGGTTTGCTGTATATTTAAATAGAAGATTTTATAAACAAAATTCAATTAAATATGTTCCAGAATATTCAAAATGTTTGGCAGGAGGACCTTTATTTTATATTGAAGCAAATGGATTAGTTCATCCATGTCATGCTACTAACAATAAATCAGGGAAAGTTCTTCAGCAAGAAAGAGTAATAATTTATAAAGATATTAGAGTTGATAAATACAAAGGCATGTTTGAGAATAATCCATATTTTTTATCTTTTAATAATTTGAAATCGTCAAAGTATAAAGAAAAATTAAAAACATGTCATGATTGTGTTTTAGTGGGGCATTGTGATCCATGTCCAATTACTTTTTTAGGTAAAAAAAATGTCCCAGAATGTGAGTTCTTAAAGAAACAAGAGGTCAAATATTATCTTTCCCTATTATCGCTGACTCCAGTTGTTAGGGATAATAAATTTAATTATTACAAAAATATAACAAATTTAAAAAATCCCGTTTGTAAAGAAATTATTAATCTTTTAACAAGAAAAATAACAATCAGAGAAATTATAAATGAGTTATCTAAAAAATATATAGCTGTGTCAAAAGAAAATATTTTACAAGATGTGTGTGAATATTTATTAGATTTGCGTAGAATTGGTTTAATAAGGTTTTAAATTGTTACATTTTGAAAATTTTTCTTCAACCAATACATCCTTGCAATTATTCTTTTTCGCTAAAGCTACAAAGAAATTTAAATATTAGCCGGGACATCCTTATGTTTACATTGCGAACTGGCTCGTTTTTAACTTCACGAATCATATCTTTCATAAACGGCTTTTTGTTTAAGTTTTTGGGCTTTATTCTTTCTGATGGGAATATGTATGGTTTATCTTTTAGTTCTGAGACGTAATTTTTATGGTTAAATGAATAGAGCGGGTAATTTAGTGGAACATAAAACC
>Ga0067045_1028529_pt1 | contig 31684 bp, 32 predicted proteins | sample TerdegcTABiofilm_FD_59184 | JGI IMG/M metagenome (GOLD analysis project Ga0067045, IMG submission 59184) | Combined Assembly of (Gp0054472, Gp0054536) Wastewater bioreactor microbial communities from Singapore -Terephthalate degrading...
GCTCGTGCATGCCCTGTAGGATGGTTTCCCTGATCTTCGACGAGCTTCAGAGCCTGCGACCTGGAATTTCATTCGGGAAGGTGAATGTCGGAACGAGCGGCGTGGCGGGCCGCTTGGGGGTGATGTCCGTGCCGACCATTCTCCTCTTCAGGGAGGGCCGCAAGGTGGCCAGGGTTTTGGGCGTGAAGCCGCTCCAGGTGCTTCTGGAGATCCTTGACAACTACTTCTCAGCTAGCCCCAGAGAGGACATCTATGCCGATTCTGGTCACAGCGAGCTTATGTGATCCACGATCCCTTCGAATACCTTCCTGCCGTCTCCATAGCCTTGTGGGCCGCCGTATCCGACCGTCTGCCAGCCGAAGAACGCCCTCTCCGGGTGCGGCATCATGCCCATGACATTCCCTTCCCTGTTGCAGATCGCAGCGATATCGTGGACGGAACCATTAGGGTTGAATGGATAGACCCCTTCGGCGGGCTCGCCCGAAGGTCGGGCATACCTGAACACGACCCGGTTGCTCCGGATGAGCTCCTGCACCGCCTCCTCCGATTCGGCGAGGAACCTCCCCTCGCCATGGCCGATCGGCACCCTCAGGATCTCGCCTTCGACTGCCCTGCGTGCGAAAGGCGTGTGGCTGCCTTCCACCCTCAGGAAGACCCACCTGCACTCGTACCTTGCCGAGCTGTTGTTCGCCAGTACAGCCCTTGGAGTGGGCGAAAACGCGCCGTCGCCCCCGGGCAGAATGCCTGCCTCGACCAGGACCTGGAAACCGTTGCAGATGCCCATCACAAGCCTGCCGTCCTCGACGAACCTCTCCAAATCCCTCCTCATCCTTGTCAAGACCCTCTTTCCCCAGACAGCGCCCGCCCTCACATAGTCGCCGTAAGAGAACCCCCCCGGGAATACGAGGAGCTGGTACTCTGAGAGCTTACCCTTCTCCAGCCAGTCCATGTGCATTATGTCCGACCTGAGACCGAGGTCCTCAAGTGCTGCCTTGACCTCAGCGTCGCAGTTTGTGCCTCCGACCCTCAGTATGCAAGCCTTGGCTCTCCTTAGATCCATCATTCACCCCTCCAGGCGCTCGTCAAGTCTGCCCTCTCCAGGATATGCTCCTTGCCCTTGAGCCCCCTGATCCTTAGCGCGCCCTCCTTCAGCACCTCTCCGACACGGCTCACTGGCAGCCCCTCGAATGCCCCCTCGAATGCCCCCTCGTGCCCTGCCCTGACCTCCACGAGGAACCTGCCCGCCGACTCTGAGAAGATGGCAAAATCGTCCCTCCCCGTGAGGATCCGCCCCCTTCCGAGATCCAGCGACATGCCCAGTCCGGGCTCAGACCCGATCACCATCTCTGCCGCCGCCACCCCGAGCCCCCCGTCCGAAAGGTCGTGGCACGCAGCCACGATGCCCGCGTCTATGGCTGATGTCAGGGCGTCCATGATTCTCCTTGAAACCGCAGCATCCACCCTCGGCCAATCACCGCCATCTACCCCCTTCGACCTCAGGTAGGCTGACCCGCAGATCTCCTCCTTTGTCGTGCCAAGCAGGTAGACCGGGTCGCCTGCAGCCTTCAGCTCCGATGTAACTGCCTTCCTGACGTCGGGTATTATCCCGACGCCTGTTATCAGAAGGGTCGGTCTAACCGGCCCCATCGGGCTCTCGTTGTATAGGGAGTCCTTTCCCGATATGAAAGGCGTGCCGAAAGCCTTTGCGAAGTCATAGCAGGCCTCACATGCCCTCAGCAGGGAACCCATCCTGTCCTCCTTCTCTGGGTTCCCCCAGACGAAGTTGTCAAGTATCGCTATCCTCCTCCCCCCGACCGCAACGTTGTTCCTCAGGGCTTCCTCAAGCGAGCACGCTGCCATCCAGTACGGGTCCGGGTAGAAGGGGTTGATCCCGCAAGAGATGACCGCCCCCATCCATGAGTCTTGGAGCGGCTTGATGACCGCAGCGTCGTTGTGGCTGCCCGATTGACCCTGCACGGGTTTGATGACCGTCGCACCCCTCACCTCGTGGTCGTAAGTCCTGACGACCCCCTCCCTGCTCCTCACGTTTGGATCTGCGAGTAGCGCGAGGAGCTCTGATGACAGATCCTCGGGCTCTTTAAGCGCGATCTGGCGGGGGGTTGCCTCTATCCGCCTTGCCCTCCTCCTGGGCTTCGGCGGGCTGTACAGGAAGTCAAGACCGAGGTCACAGACCGTGATCCCCTTGTAAATCGCTCTGAGCCTCTTGGTGGCGTTGAATTTTCCCAGGGCGCACCACTCCAACTCCTCGCCCTCGAAGATGCGGGAGACCCTCCCGAGGTTCTTGGCAGGCACAGAGAAGAGCATCCTCTCTTGGCTCTCGGAAACCCAGATCTCCCAAGGTGCCATGCCTGCCTCCTTGAGCTTCACACCGTCCAGCTCGACAGTGAGGCCCAGCCCCGACCTGCTCGCCATCTCGCCCGTCGCGCAGGAGATCCCGCCGCCCCCGAGATCCGTGATACCTGATGCAAGGCATTCGTCCCTTATCCTGATCACCGCCCTCCTCAGCCTCTCCTCGACCAGCGGGTTTGGTATCTGGACTGCCGACCTCAGCCCCTCCGAATCCTCCGGCAGGTCAGTCGAGGCGAACGTCACACCATGTATGCCGTCCCTACCTGTCCTCCCGCCAACAAGGACAGCCAAGTCGCCCTCCCTTGTCTGCCTGATATACCTATCTTTGGGGAGTATCCCGAAACACCCGCAGTAGACGACAACATTTCCCGTGTAGTTCCTGTCGAATATTACTGCGCCGTTGACGTTTGGTATTCCCATGTTGTTGCCATAGCTCCCCACGCCAGCCACGACCCCCTTATAGATGTAGCGGGGGTGCTTCATCCCGTGGGCGAGCTCGCTGTAACTGATGTCCAACGGGCCAAAGCAGAGGACGTCCGAGAGAGCAATGGGTTCCCCCCAGACGCCGAGGATGTCCCGGATCACCCCTCCCACTCCGGTCGCTGCACCCCCGAATGGTTCGATCGCCGACGGGTGGTTGTGAGTCTCGACTTTAGCTGCAATCACGTACCCGTTGTCGAAGTCGACGAGTCCGGCATTGTCCTCGAATACCGAAAAGCACCAGGGCTTCGCAAGCTCTTTAGTTACCCTTGCGATGTATGTCTTCAGGAGGCCCTCAACCGTTCCAGACTCGGTCTCCACCGTTCCCTTGAAGGTCTTGTGGATGCAGTGCTCTGACCAGGTCTGCCCGAAGGTCTGGAGTTCCACGTCTGTTAGGGGTCTTCCGAACTCCTCCTTGATCGCCCTCATCTCCTGCAGGCTGAGCGCAAGCCCCATTGCCCTGCTTATCTCGAGCAGATCTGCGTCTTCGGCCTCGCGGAGGTCAACTGATGCGACCAGCGGGTCCTCGCTTACCCTCCTAATGAGTCCTTCCCTCAATAAATAGGACCTCCACCCTGAAGTCGTCCTTCGTCGGGTTTGCCAGTAGCTTCCTGCACATCTCCTCAGCTAGCACTTTCGCCTCCCCGGGGTCTTTCGCATCGACCTCTATTGTATACGCCTTGCTCACCCTGACCGTACTAACATTGAATCCAAGGTCCCTGAGCGACTTTGCAGCGACATCTCCCTCCGGGTCGAAGTGCCCGCGCTTAAGGCTTACCTCCGCCTTCACCAGGAACCTCAAGTTCTAGTCCCCCTCGCTCTCTCTAGCCTTTCAGCGAGATCAGGGTACTTGAGCGCAAGGATCTCGACCGCGAGCAGCGCAGCGTTCTTCCAGTTGTCAACCCCGACCGTCGCGACCGGTACCCCCGGCGGCATCTGGACTATCGAGAAGAGCGCGTCGAGGCCCCCCAGCTTGACCTCTTTGGGTAGCCCTATCACCGGTCTTGTGGTCTTGGATGCGATTATGCCGGGCAACGCGGCTGCAAGTCCTGCAACAGCTATGAAGACCTCCGAGTCCGATCCCCTTATGTATCTGTCTAGTCTTTCTGGGTCTCGGTGGGCAGAGATCACTTGAAAGTCAGCCTCCACCCCGTACTCGCCAAGCGCCTCCTTCACCTTCGTACCGAGTTCCTCATCTGACTTTGAGCCGACAATTACAGACACCTTTGGCATAAATCCCACTTCCTCTCAAATCTTGTAAACGAACTGCCTCTCTGCGGTGTGGGCCAGCCTCTCCGCGTTAGCCCTCGCCTGGTCGAGCTCACCCGAGTAAGCGAATGCTAGCCCCATCCTCCTCCCAGGATATGCCGTCGGCTTCCCGAAGATCCATAGGTCGCCCTTCAGGCCCCCCTGGAGCCCATCGTGGAGCCCCTTCAGGTTAAACTCCTGGACCGTGGCGCCCTCCTTGACCCCGCTGGGGACCAGGACCACGTGCGCGACTCCGAAGATGCCGTGTCGCGAGAGCTCGACCATTGAGGGATCGACCGGCATCCCGAGTGTGGAGACTAGCTGAAGCGCCCCCTCGTCCATGTTGAGCATCCACCTAGTTACCAGGCCCGTATCGTGCGGGCGGTTAGCGACCTCGTTGTTGTAGACTTCGTCCCCTACAACGAACTGTTCCACCGCGTAAAGACCAATTCCGCCCATGAAATCCGCGATCTTCATTGCACTATCCCTGCATTTCGAAGCAGCCTCGGCGGAAATTGTAGAGGGGAGCCAGCTCTCATGGTAAGTCGCGCCAGGTCTCCTGTGCTCTATCGGGGGGAGGCAGGTGCTCACGATCTTCCCTTCTGTGTTGAAGTGCCTCACCACGATCTGGGTGATCTCTGTCCCCTTCTCCTTGACCTCCGGGAGGTACTTCTCCACAATCACCTCGTCCCCGACGCCCCTGGCGTGTTCGACCGAGTGCCTGTAGCTCTCCTTCAGTTCCTTCTCTGTCCTCACTATCGAGGTGCCGTGTCCGCTCGAGGTCATGACTGGCTTGACTATCACTGGTAGTCCGAACCTCTCGGCAGCCTCCTGCACCCCTTTCTCGGAGTTGGCATAAGCCCATGGCGCCATCTTCAGGCCGAGCCTCTCGAACATCAGCTTAGTCGCATGCCTGTCCATACAGACGAGCGGGCCGTAGGGTGTGGACATGATCCTGTACCCGTCCTCCATGCCAAGCTTGTATGCCCTCTGCGTGTCGATCCTCTCGACCTCGAGGTAGATTGCATGGGGCGCTCGGGGGTCAGGTATGTACTTCTTGATCATCTTCTCGAGCTGGTCCCCGTCCATCATATCGAAAACTTCAGTGTAGTCTGCAGAGTCCTGAGCAGGGAAGCCGTGGTACTTGTCGAAGGCCACCGAGATAATCCCTCCCCTCGCCCCGCCGAAGTGCCTCCCGGCTGCCGTGATCGCCAAGTCTCCGAGCTCTCCTCCGCCCACCGAGATGAACGTCGCCGGGGTCCCTGGCGAGATCCTCTCCAGCGGGACGAGCCTGCCCTCGATCTCCTTCCTGATTGAGTCTATCTCTTTTATCAGCCGCACCCTTTCTTTTTCACTCATCCTGAAAACCATACTTCTTCACCTATGCTACCAGAGTATTTTCTAATCAACCTACCTCCATCAGACCCTTGCCAGGTATCCAGATCATCCTCTTCCCTAGGAGCCCCCTCCTCTCCCTGTACTGGTATATCTCACGGGCCATGTTCCCGAGCTGCACTCTCCTCAGGACTGACTTCTCCGTCCCGATGTCGCTCCGATGGAAGAGATTCCACCCGTCGGAGAGCCCGACCCCCCTGCAGAGTTCCTCCGCCTTCGCGCTCGCCTCCGGGAGCGTGTCCCCGGTCCCAATACACTCGACCACCCTAGACCCCCCCGTTACGATGCTGTTACCCGCGTCCTCTGCCGAGGCCCAGAGGATCCTGTCGGTGTTGCCCGATGCCGAGAGGGCGACTGGGTGCCCCTTCGCAAGGTCCCTGCGGTCGGGATAACCCTCTGGGCAGACTGCCTTGACCACGACTGCCTGGTCCTCGAACTCGACCTTGACCCTGTTGAGGTCCTCGCAGATTATCGCCTCGCATATGTCGACGAGGTCGGTCTTGAGCATCGTGAGGACGTTCGCGGCCTCGGGGTCGCCGAGCCTCGAGTACATCTCTATCACGGTCGGGCCCCATACCGAAGTCAGCATCATCTGCCCCGCGGATATCCCGTGGTACCTCTTTCCCGTCTCCTTCTGCACCGCGTCGATCATCATCTTGACTATCTCAGCAGAGCGCCTGTACTCTTCCTCTGTTATTACAGCCCTCTCGTCCTCGACGCCATATTTCAGGTTCATGCAGCATGAGATCGATCCCATCCCGCCCGTCTCGGGTCCCAAGTCCCCGTCGAAGGCATGTTTGTTGTCCTGCACGGCGGGCATCGGGACCACCGTCCTCCCGTCCGTGAAGCACTGGACGGTGTACTCCGGGCCCCAGACCCTCTCCTCTATGAGGAGCCTGTACTCGATGTCGTCGTACCCCTTCATGTACTCGTTCACTATCGACTCCGCGTGCTCCTTCTTGACCTTCCTCTTGTCGTCCTGGAGATAGACTTGGAAGTCCTCGATGACTTTGACCCCCTTGCCCCCCGCCTGCCTGGCTGGCTTCAGCGCGATGCTCTCCGCGTACTCCTCTATGTAGGGCACGGCCTCCTCGAAGGTCTTGAACTTCTTGTACCAGAGCCTCCCGGGGATCTTGTACTTCCACTGCAGATCCCGCATGCTCGCCTTTGAGAGCTCGAGCTCTGCCACCTCCCTGCTCGCGCCTATGCAGGGTATCCCCCTCGCCTCCAACGCGTCAGGGATCCCGTGGAAGTTCGGCTCCTCCGGGCCGACGAAGACGAAGTCTGGACCGAACTTGAGAGACGCCCCCACCACGGCTGACGGGTCGTTGGTGTCCCCCCTGATGTACTCGCCCCCGCCCGATTTTACGATCTTCCTGATGCCCGGGTTGATCAGCTCCGAGATGCAGTAGAGCCTAGGGCAGTGTGCGCTGCCCGCGAGCGACTGCGCGATCGCGTGCTCCCTTCCCCCTCCGCCTACCAGAAGTATCTTCATCTATTCCACCTCCGGGTAAATGCCGTTGAAGCACCCGGTGCAGAACTCGCCGCACTTCAGCCCAGTGGCCTCGACCAGCCCGTCCAGGCTCAGGTACTTGAATGAGTCTGCACCTATCACCTCTGCGATCTTGTCCTCCTTCAGATGCCTCCCGATGAGCTCGTCCTCGCCAGGAACCTCGACACCAAACGGGCAGTGGGATACGATGTGGGGGCTCCCGATCCTGACGTGGATCTCCTTTGCGCCCTTCTCCTTCATCAGGTAGACGATGTTGGCCAGCGTGTTCCCCCTGACCACGCTGTCGTCTATGAGGACGACCCTCTTGCCCCTTACCGCCTCGCTTATGACATTCAGCTTTAGCTGGACACCCTTCAGCCTCTCGACCTGGTTAGGCTTCATTGCGCTCCTGACCCTCCTGCCCGTCAGTTCGAACCCCTTCTCAACCGGAATCCCCGTTTCGTTAGAGTATGACATCGCGAACGGTATGGCGGTCTCGGGAACCCCGATTACGACGTCAGCGTCCACGCTCCCCTCCTGGGCGAGCCTCCTCCCTATCTCGCGCCTCACCCTGTATACAGGGACGTCGTTTATGTAGGAATCCGGCCTGGCCAGGTAGACGTACTCGAATATGCAGTACGCCCTCTTGGAGCTGTTCTGGACCCTCTCGGACCGGGCTGACATCGGGGTGAACACCATCGCCTCCCCGGGCTCGATGTTCTCGGCTGGGCTTATCGGGACCCTCTCCCCGATGATGTCCATCACGCAGCTCTCCGAGGCGACTATGCCGCCGTCGAAGCCCATCTTCCCCAGGACCAACGGCTTGACGCCGAGCGATCCCCTGCCAGCGAGCACTTCGCCCTTGTTGTTGGCGGCAACGTAGGAGAACCCTCCCCTGCACCTGCTGAAATAGTCCTTTATTGCTTCAAGTTCCTCCGATCCCGATTCGAGCTCCTCATACGACCGCCTGAGATTCGCTTCGTATGAGAGACCTGCGTCCCACCTGTAGCCGTCGATTGATGTGACTCTCCCGTCGATGCTCGCGGAAACCTTGTTTGACACGGTAATCGGGAGCGCCTCCGCCTCCTCCGCAGGGTAAGGGGAGACCCCGCCTATGAGGATGTTCCCCTTTCCGCTCACGGACGCGAATGCCTGCTCCACCAGCCCCTTTCCTGTGATCTTCTGCTTGCTCTCGTTGAGGATCTCCATGCCGGCGGTCTCCTGGCCCCGGTGCTGGAGCGCCATAAGCCCGAAGATCCCAAAGTTGTATGCGTTCCATCTCCTGTCAAAAAGGTATATGCCAATTATTCCTGCCATTCACATCCCTCCACTATGCCTCAAGCTCATAGATCCTTCTGCCATCCTGACTCACCTTTGACTTCACTCCGTCGGCTATCCTCTGCGCCAGCTCCGTCGGGTACCTGCCGTTAACGCAGGCCATGCAGAGGTCCTCGCCCCTCATCCCGGTCGCCCTGACAAAGTCCTCATATGTCTGGTAGCAGACCGCGTCTGCCCCTATCTGCTTGGCTATGGCCTCCTCGTCGTGCATAAACCCTATCAGCTCTTTGAATGTGGCCATGTCTATCCCGTAGAAGCAGGGGTGGGTTATTCTTGGGAAGGTCACAAACATGTAGATCTCCTCAGCACCCCTGTCCCTGAGCTTGCTGATTATGGTCTTGGTCGTGTCGCCCCTCACTATGCTGTCCTCAACGACGATGACCCTCTTGCCCCTGAGGCTGCCGTCGGCTACGTTGATCTTCCTGTCTATCGTAACCCTGCGGTCCTCCGACTCGAGTATGAACGCCCTGTGCGTGACGAACCTGTGCCTCCTGAGAGTCCTCTCCCACCTCAGCCCCGTCTCTTCATGGAGCCCGTATGCGGCGTCCTCTGCTGTCTCCGGGATGCTCACTATGAGGTCTGCCCTCCTCACGTACTCCTGGTACCTCTTTCCTAGGTTCCTGCCCAGTTCCTCCCTCGTCTTGTAGACCGGCCTCCCGTTTATTATCGAGTCGGGCCTGCTGAAGTAAGAGAGCTCAAAGCTGCATAGGGCCCGTTTCGGGCATCTCATTATTCGGCTCCTCTCCATTCCGTCGCCTGTGAACAAGATCGCCTCGCCCGGCTCGACCTCCCCCACGAGGCTGAAGGCGTTTATGTCTAGGCCGACCGTCTCAGAGGATACCGCCGTCATGCTGCCGTCCCCGCTCCTCCCGATGCACAAAGGCCTAATGCCGAGCGGGTCCCGGAATGCGAAGAGCTCGCCGTTGGACCTCAGCCCGACTACCGAGTACGCGCCCTCGACCTCCTCCATGCACTCCCCTATAGCCTCCAACACCCCGCCGTTCGCCTTGGCTGCAAGGAAGCGGCACAGGAGCTCGGTATCCGAAGTCGCCCTCAGCCTCGGGGGCTTCGAGGCGAGCATCCCCCTAAGCCAGCCTATGTTGACCAGGTTACCGTTGAAGGCGATCCCCATTTTCGACCTTCCCTGGGAGACTACCATGGGCTGTGCATCCTTGAGGTGTGAGTAGACGTCCCTCTTCCCTGAGGTGCCGTACCTGACGTGGGCAATGCCTCGCTTCCCGGGAAGCAGCATTTGCCACCTGAGGATTTCTTCCCTCTCGATCCGGGGGACCAGTCCGAGGTCGACGTACCTCTTTAGCCCTTCTGAGTAAGTGAGGAAACCGTAGGATTCGTGCCCCCTGTGGTTCTGGGCAACCAGCCCCCAGTAGAGCGGCACGAACGCATCGCCGCCTCCGGTGCTTACGACGCTGAATACCCCGCATTTTTCCCTGAGCATTGGTACCCCTTACAAACATACGTGTATATTTAGTTGTGTCTTTTTAAGGTTTTTTTACACATTCATTTAAATGAGAAGCAGCGAAATGACCGGTGGATTTGGGTCATTCACAGATGGCTCGGACACCAGCTTATTTTTGAGCCATTATGATCGGCTCCATGTGAAATTAAATTTATTCAAGATCCATTGGAGACAATCGCCTATTTTCCAGATAAAAGAAGGTCTTTTTGCACTCATGCATGATCATGCGAGTCATTCCCTGAAGAGGTCGTCAACGCTCGCCAGCCGCAGGTCGTCGACCGTAGACTCCCCGGAGATCACGGTGTATGCCCCAATGCACCTCTTGGAGATCTCTCTCACGACTTTTTGCGGTAGTTCCGGGGGATTCCCCTCTCCGGAAAAGCCAAGCCTCCTCAGGCATTCCCTAAGGAACTCCTTGTCAAGGCAGTGTTTCTCCTGGGGCTCTCCCGGCCTGTAGTATTTTATTGCCCACATTCTGGCGGAGTCATGCGTCGGGGGCTCGTCTATCTGAATAAGTTCGCCGTCCGCCACCCCGAACTCGATCTTGAAGTCTGGTATTATTATGCCCCTCTTCCTTGCCTCCGCCTCGTAGAACTCGTAAAGCCTCAGTGTAGCTTCCTCCAGAGTCCCCCAGACATCCCTCTCGACCAGACCCTTGGCTATCGCCTCCTCCTTCGAGATCTCCTCGTCGTGGCCTATGTCTGCCTTGGTCGTCGGAGTTATCACTGGCTCGGGGAGTTCGTCTGCCATCCTGAGCCCTTCAGGGAATCTGAGCCCGTACATCTCCCTCCGCCCGTCCCTGTAAGCCCTCCAGAGCGAGCCGTACAGGTACTTTCTGACCACCCACTCTATGTCTATTCGCTTGGCCTTCTTCACGCGGATAGTCCTGCTGTCCACCGTGCCTATCAGGTGGTTCGGGAACACCTTCCGGCTCCTCTCCATCCAGTAGACCGAGAGCTTGAGCAGCGACTCGCCCTTGTGTGGTATCAGTGTCGGCATCACGACATCGAACGCAGAGATCCTGTCCGTGTGGTAGATCAGCAGCTCGTTCCCCAGGTCGTATACGTCCCTCACTTTCCCCCTCCTGGGGATTCCTACATTCAGTCCAGAATACCTTACCGCTTCCACCACCCTGCCCGTTAGGGGATCATTCACAAGCTCCAATGCAATCACAGTTAACCAGTCGTGCTTCTGGGATTATATATCTTCGTCCCCTTCGTGGGCGTGGAGGGTCGACCCCCAAGAACTGTCTTATTATCAATTAATGTATCGCATAAGATATATTTAAATATCCGAAAACGAGATTGTGGTTTCATGCCAGACTTACTCGGTTGCGGGCCAGAGGACAGACCAGAATCGTTCACACAGCAGTCGGCACCAAGAGGTCTGCTCTTTATCTACATTCTGCACCGGCTAGGAAGTAGGCCTTCGCACGGCTATGAAATCCTCCTTGACATAGAGGAAAAGACGGGTGGGGCCTGGCGCCCTAGACCTGGCGCCATCTACCCGATGCTCAAGAAGATGGCTGCTGCCGGATACATTGAGTGCCAGGAACCAGGAGATAGGACTGACCAGAAGGTCTATTCGCTGACGCCCAAAGGCAGGGAGCTGCTCGCAAAAACAAGGGAGAGGATACGCGCCTCCGGGCATCGGATGGATTCGCTGAGGGGGATCTTCCTCGAGATCATGGGGGAGCGGGACGCACTTGTTTTTCTGGTGGATGCCCTGAAGGGGCATTTCGAAATGATAAGGGCTGCCTATCTGCAGCAGTCAGGAACGCAGCCTACGGAGGAGGCTGGGTACAAGCTCAGAGAGTACTCCTTCCTGCTCGAGAAGGAGCTCGGGTGGGTCAACTCGGTCTTGAGCTCCAGAAACCAGGAAAGATCAGTCTGATAGGAATGGTGATGAAAATGGTTTATGCGAACGGAAATGGCGGAAAAAGCATAATAATGGAGATCCGCGACCTGAAGAAGGTATTCAACGGGACGGTCGTAGCTGTAGACGGGGTGACTTTCGACGTCTACGAGGGGGAGATCTTCGGGTTCCTGGGCCCCAACGGGGCAGGGAAGACGACGACCATCAGCGTGCTCACCACCCTGCTGAGGCCTACCTCAGGAACCGCGACCGTCTGCGGCTTTGATCTGCTGAAGGCGCCGAACGAGGTCAGGAAGAGGATCGGCGTAGTCCCGCAGGAGTACACTGCCGATGAGGACCTCACCGGGTACGAGAACATAATCTTCTGTGCAGACCTCTATGGCATACCGCGCAGGATCTCAAGGGAGAGGGCGGACGAGCTGCTGAAGCTCGTTGAACTCGAGTCTGCGAAAGACCGGAAGGTAGACACTTACTCGGGAGGCATGCGCAGGAGGCTGGAACTGGCCTGTGGTCTAATAAACCACCCCAGGATCCTTTTCTTGGACGAGCCGACCTTGGGTCTTGACGTACAGACCCGGGCGGCAGTATGGAAGTACATAAGGAGGCTCAGGGAGGAGTACGGGATGACTCTGTTCCTGACCACCCACTATCTGGAGGAGGCCGACTCCCTCTGCGACAGGATAGCGATAATCGACCGCGGAAAGATCGTCAAGATAGGCAGCCCGAAGGAGCTGAAGGACAGCCTAGGCGGCGATGTGATCGAGCTCGGCGTTCAGGAGGAGAACGATGACCTTGCCCCGCTAATATCCACAGTGAAGCATGTCAAGGAAGTGAGGCGGACGGCGCCATCCGAATACCGGATAAAATCAGAGGTTGGGGAGGTGACCGCACCGATGATAATCGATGCGCTCAGATCCAAGGGCTACAGAGTAAGCAAGATCTCACTCACTCGGCCGACGCTCGACCAGGTCTACTTGGAGCTGACCGGAAGGTCGATCCGAGAGGAGAACGGCGACAGGATGCAGGCGATGCGCCAGAGGATGATCATGAGGAGGGCGAGGGGGTGAGTGGATTGTCTGCAGCAGAAGCTAATCCGATGCGTCAGGCGGACGGTACTCAAGTCCCTGAGGCCAAGTTCAACTCAACGATCATCAGCAGCAGCCCCTACCACGGGCTCTGGGCACTCACCAACAGGGAGCTGAAGAAGTGGTACAAGAACCCCGTGATACTCCTGATCTCGCTGATCCAGCCTGTACTCTGGCTCGGCCTCTTCGGGAAGGCGATGAACTTTGGAGCCATCTTTACTGAAGGCGGTCTCAACATACCTGGGCTTAACATACCCAAAGAGGTAATAAACCAGCTCGGGAGCATGCTGATGCTCAATGTCTTCGGGACCTCTGATTACTTCTCGTTCTTGGCAGTCGGAATGCTATCGTTCATAATAATATTCACTGCAATGTTCAGCGGGATGTCGATCGTCTGGGACAGGAGGCTCGGCACGCTGAATAAGGTGATGAGCACGCCGGTCGCGCGCGGTTCGATTGTGATCTCAAAGATACTCTCCAGCGTCATCCGTTCCCTCGTCCAGGCCGCGATAATACTTGTACTGGCAGTCCTCCTCGGGATGAACACGTCCAGTATGACGGCTCTCGGCGTCGTTGGCGCGTTCACGTCGCTCGCGCTCCTCTCATTCGGCTTCTCAGCCGTGTTCCTTATGCTCGCGCTGAGGTCCACAAACCAGAACACCCAGATGGCGATAGTCAACCTGCTGAACCTGCCGCTCCTCTTCGGCAGCAACGCACTCTTCCCGGCGAACCTGATGCCCGAATGGCTCCAGGCTTTCGTCAGGGTCAATCCGATCAGTTACGCCACTGACATAGGAAGGCAACTCCTTCTGGGGGCTCAGGGCATGGGTACGCTTGCGTTCGACTTTGCCTTCCTGACCGCCTTCGCCGCAGTCTCCTCGACTGTAGGGATCCTGCTCTCTTGGAGGTTTCTCACAAAGTAAGCGCGCGATCAGTGGTCTCTTCGGCCGATACGCCTTCCTTCGTTTCCTTCATTTTTTCTCGAATAACTTCTGGAGCTCTGCCACGCTGGGGATTACTGCGTCCGGCACTATGCGGCTTCTCTCCAAGTCCTCCTCTTTTGTGGAACCTGACAGGACAAGGACCCCCGTAATGCCTGACCGTTTAGCAGCCAGAATATCTATCTTGAGAGTGTCCCCCACCATAACTACCTCAGAGCTGTCCAGGCCCATCGCTCTCAGGGCTATCCCCATTATCCTCCTGGACGGCTTGCCGATGACCGTAGGCCTCACCCCGGTCGCGGTCGCCACCGCCTCCACTATGGAGCCAGCTCCTGGAACGTACCCGCCCTCTAGCGGAAGTCTCGGGTCCATGTTGGTGGCTATGAACTTTGCCCCGTTCTGGATGGCATAGCAGGCGGCTGCTAGTTTTTCGTATGTCAGGTGCACGTCTAATCCGCAGACTACATACCGGGCTCTCTTAGATTCATTCCCTTCGATCACACTGAAACCTTCTTCCCTTAGAGCCTGCACGAGCCCTCTTCCGCCCAAGACGAAGCATTCTCCGGGCCCGATTCTCTTTAAATAAACCGCTGTCGCCGCGGAGGATGTTAGTATTTCGCCTTTAATGGCTTTGATTCCCATCCCTGCTAGCTTATCCACATACTCTTGTGCAGTCTTTGTCGAATTGTTCGTCAGGAAGAGTATCTTCTTCCCCGCCTCCCTCAGCATGCTTACAGTCTCGCTCGCACCTTCTATGGGCCGATTGCCGAGGTATATGCAGCCATCGAGGTCGAATATGAACCCTTTCTTGTCCCTGAGCAGTTCGGAGAGCATGATCATCTGTCTTTAACGCCCGGTATTTATCCCTCCCCGAAATGGTTATTAAAAAAAACAGAGTTTTTAATAATATTTATTAATGAAATACAGTAAAGTTAATAAGGACGGCTTTGGAGTGGTGATCGGTGGCTCTGTGTGAACTCGCGGCAGCTCATCTTCCTCCTGGGGGTGGCTCTTGCATTTTCAGCCGCACTTGCAGCCATTTACATTCTCGGCGACCGACAGCCCCAGGTTCAGGAGGGCAAAATCGGTGTAGTCGCAACCTTCTATCCGCTGGCTTACATGACACAAGAAATAGGAGGGGACCATGTTTCGGTCAGGGTATTGATCCCTTACAATACCGAGGTGCACTCCTGGCAGCCCTCGGTCTCCGACATGGTCGCCTTGACAAAGGCCGACCTGATTGTTCTGAACGGGGCGGGGCTCGAGGAGCCCTGGTTCAAGGAGAATGTCATGCCCTCCCTGAACCTCTCAAAGACGGTGGTACTGGACACGACCGAGGGTCTAGAGCTTCTTGCTCAAGGTGGGGGCGCGTACGAGGAAGATGACCATGCGCATACAGGCGGACACGACCCCCACACCTGGATCTCCCCGTACATGGCAGAGAAGCAGGCAGAGAGGATATATTCGGCTTTAGTGGAACTCGACCCAGCCCACTCCGAGTACTACGGAGCCAGGTGGGAATCACTGAAAGCCAGTCTCTCTTCGCTGGATGCACGGTACCAGCAGGAGCTCGCTAATAAGTCTCGGAACGAAATAATAACGTCCCACGGGGCTTACGGCTACCTTTGCAGCAGGTACGGCTTCGAACAGCACAGCGTGATAGACCTCTCAGCCGACAAACAGCCGAGCGTCCAGGACCTCCGTGCGCTGGTCGACTTGATGGTCGGGCACAACATCTCGATCCTCTACTTAGACCCTACCTACTCCGCCTCGTATACTTATGCTCTAAAGAGCGAGCTCGAACGCCAGACTGGGATGAGGGTGGAGATCCTGAAGCTCTACCTTGCCCTGGGCCCGATCGATGGAAAGGATTACCTCGAACAGCTCGCCTCAAACCTCGAGAGCCTAAAGTATGGGCTGTTGGACGATTAACCTTTTTTAACAAATGTGGCAATTAAGAGCATAACGAATGGTGGAATCGAATGGGAAGCGAAGCCGTCATCGAAGTCAAGGGCCTTGACGTGATGAGGTCAGGCATGCTTGTCATCCAGAACGCAAACTTTGAGATCGACAGGGGGGATTATGTCGGGGTGGTGGGCCCGAATGGCGGCGGAAAGACGACGCTGCTCCTGGCGATGTTGGGGATGATCCCGAGGCACAGGGGCATGGTGAGGATCTTCGGTCAGGAACTCGAGAGATTCTCGGACTGGGGTAAGATCGCATACGTCTCGCAGGACGCAATCAACTTCGACTCTGACTTCCCCCTGTCAGTAAGGGAGCTTGTCTCCCTGGGCAGGCTCAGCCCGAGGAACGTCGGCAGGCCGCTCCGGCGCGCCGACTGGAGCAGGGTCGACGGGGCGCTGGAGTTCATGGGGATCTCCGAACTCGCGGGGAAGAGGATCGGTGAGCTCTCGGGAGGCCAGAAGCAGCGCATGTTCGTAGCGATGGCACTTGTAAGGGACCCGGAAGTGATAATCCTGGACGAACCCGTTGCTGGGATCGATGCCGTGACGCAGGAGAAGTTCTATCAGAAGATGAGCGACCTTAACCAGAAGAAGGGGATCACGATCTTGATGGTGTCGCACGACCTTACGGCAGTCTTCTGCAGGATGTCCAAGCTAATCTGCGTCAACCGGGAGGTCAATGTGGCAGAGATTACCCCGGAGACAGACCCGAACGAGATACTCAGGAAGGCTTACGGGGAGCACTTCCACTTCGTCTTCCACAGGCACGAGTGCAAGGGGGAGTTTAAGAATGATTAGCCCAGAATTCTCGATAATCGACCTGCTGGGCTACCAGTTCTTCCAGTATGCTCTGATCGGCGGGAGCCTTGCAGCGTTCGCCTGCGGTTGGATAGGCCTTTTCCTCGTCCTGAGGAGGGAGTCCATGTTAGTCGATGGGGTCGCGCACACGGCATTTGGCGGGATCGCCCTTGGGATTTTCCTCGGCATCGACCCGATCCTCTCTGCACTGGCGGTCTCGGTGCTCGCAGTTTTGGGCATCGGGTACATGAGGGGAAGGGGGTTGGCACAATCCGACTCTGCGACGGCTGTGATGCTTGCCCTCGGCTTCTCGACCGGACTGATAGTTATCAGCTTAGCTGGGGGCTTCAGCGTCGACCTATTTGCATACCTCTTCGGATCCATCCTCACGATCAGCCAGCAGGACCTTGTTCTAGTCTCAGCCCTTGGGGTTGTGGTTCTGGCCTTCCTCACGCTCTTCTACAAGGAGATCTTGGCGATAACTTTTGATGCCGAGTCCGCGAAGATGATGGGGCTCCCAGTCCGCACAATATCCCTGATTTTCAACCTCATAGTCGCGGTGACAATAATTCTCTCGATAAGGGTAATCGGGATCATCCTCGTGGTCGCGCTGATCGTTCTCCCTGCCCTCGCCGCCCTCCAGCTCCGGCTCTCATTCAGGCGTACTGTAGTCTCGACCGTGCTTATTGGTATGATGAGCACCATTCTGGGAGTGCTCGTCTCTGCATACTACAACGTTGCAACCAGCGGGGTCATCGTATTCACAATGGTCGCGGTTTACCTAGTCGTGGCCGTATACGTGCGTCTGGGCTGATCCCCGTCGCCCTGATCAGGGGCGCCTTTGGCGTGAGCGTTCGCCAGTATTGGATGCCATATCAAAATTATATACCTGTGCCTCTCATAGGATTGGCAGGAGGCATCTTTGTCATCGTTGGTGCTTTGACGACCCGAGTTATGCCTTCCTCTATGCATGAAGAATGGAATGGATACGTATGAATTGAAATGATCGGATGGATGGTATTCAAATTGGTGATCGTCAGCATCTCTCTCCCTGAGGATCTCCTCTCTGAGCTCGACAACGTGCTCGGAAAGGAGTGGTACGCGAGCAGATCAGAGGTTATCAGGCACGCGGTACGGAAGTACATCAGCGAGTACCGGTCACTGGAGAAGATACAGGGCGATGTGTTGGCCACGATTACAGTCCTCTACGAAAAGAAGAAGGACGAGGCCCAGCTCCGTCTCCAGCACGAGTTCGGCGAAATCATCTCCACCTTCCTCCACTCCCACATTGATGATACCACCTGCCTTGAGGTCATGGTCGTCAAGGGGCAGGCGAGGCTTTTGAAAGAGCTGATAGACGGGATGAAGGCGAACCGGAATGTAATGCAGATAAACTTCGCACTGATGGGGGTCGAGCCTGAGCCGTATGCTGGCGCAAAAAGTGAGCGTAGTCAGGGATAGGAGGAAACAACCCGCCTAAAACCAGGGGGCACTACCCGTAATCTGCTTGCTAAAAATAGAATGGAAAGAGAAAGGCAGCCATCTTCCACAGCCGACAGGGTAATGTGTTTTACGTTTATACCTATTCTAAAGCCGCCAGTCGTTCACCGGATCAGTATCCTTTCTCAGGGCGCGGATGCCCTATCTTACAAGGCGCGCTATCCTGTCGATTGCATCTATGGCTTCTGGAGGGAGCAAGTCCCGGTTGAACTTAAAGCCGTATAGTAATCCGCTCTTTCTCCGACGTCCTTGAGTAAACTATCCTGACGACATTGCCCTTCTTCTCGGGCTCGATCTTCATGCCGTCTTGGGCTTGATGAAACTCATTATGGACGCATCAAGCTCACTATCCAAATTAAGCTTTGTAGCGAGATGCCCTCTCTACCAAGAGACGCCTTAGATCTCCTTACTCAAGAACCCTCTGGCCTTCTTCTTCAGATTCGCCCTCAAGGAATCTTCGTCAACAAAGTGGGTCCGGGCAAAGTGGTGGTACTCGAATGGTATCTTTTCCTTCGAAGCAACGTTCATCCCCTTAAAGATCCCCATGCTGTATGAGCCGGACGTTGTCCCTTTCATCCTTATCGTGACAAGGTCAAAGTTCCTGCCTGCTATTTTCATATACCCCATGTCCCACTTGATGAGCCCTTGCTCCACCGCCTCAGAGCTGCCCTCTGGTAAAAGAGAAGCGTCGATTCCGAGATCCCTGTAATAGTTACATAAGGCTTCCAGACCTGCATGCTTCTTTTCCCGGTCTCCAAACCCCCATCCTGCCCTTTCTATAATTATAAATAATTATGATTATAGAAAATGCTTATATACTATGAAAGGGGTCTATTTTACCTATGGCAAAAGAAATGTATATCTATTTATGCGAAATTTCGACATATTGCAAGAAGAAGAACAGCGGCTCTTCTGCCCCAAAAAGTAGATGAAGGGCGATCTTTTTGGATCAGATACTCAATGTCCTTCCTACGTCAAAGACCGCGCACCCCGACGTAAATGTGATGAAGGAGATTCGCAGGCAGAGCCTCGAAGATCCGGAGACCTTTTGGCACAGGATAGCGGATGAGCTCTTCTGGTACGAGAAGAACGGTCCAGTTTTCCAGCCCATCGAAGACCCCCCTTACGCGCAGTGGTACCCCCTCTGGAAGACGAACATCTCCTATAACGCACTAGATCGCCATGTGAACAGTTGGAGGAAGAATAAGGTCGCTATCTACTGGGAGTCCGAGGAAGGGCAGAGACGGATCCTCACATACTACGACCTCTACAAGGAGGTAAACCGTTTCGCCTCTGTGATGAAGTCTCTCGGCATCTCCAAGGGGGACCGTGTTACAGTCTATATGCCGATGATCCCTGAGCTGGTGGCGTGCCTGCTTGCGTGCACGAGGATAGGTGCGATCCACTCCGTGATATTCGCCGGATTTACCTCACAGGCCATCGCCGACAGGGTCAACGACTCGCAGAGCAAGATGGTGGTCACCTCGGACGTATCTTGCAGGCGCGGGAAGGAGATCCCTGTCAAGGCAATAGTGGACGAAGCGCTCAAGCACACACGCACAGTGGAGAAGGTCTTGGTCGTCCAGAGGGGGGAAGGAGAAGCCCCTATGGTCGAGGACAGGGACTTCTGGTACCACGAGATTTCAGAGCAGGCTAGCAGGTACGTGGAGCCAGAGCGGCTGGAGGGCACCTTCCCCAGCTTCATACTCTACACGTCAGGTACCACTGGGAAGCCGAAAGGTGCAACCCACGGCACTGCAGGGTACATGGTTTGGACGCACTTCACGCAGAAGCTCGTCTTCGACGTCGAGGACAGGGATATCTTCTGGTGCACTGCGGACATAGGGTGGGTAACCGGGCATACCTACGTCGTCTACGGGCCGCTCATAAGCGGGGCAACATCACTCGTCTACGAAGGGGCGCCCGATTACCCGATGCCGGACAGGTGGTGGGATCTCATCGAGAGGTACGGGGTCACAATATTCTACACCTCTCCTACATCGATAAGGATGCACATGAAATACGGGGAAGAGTGGGTCAGGTGCCACGATCTATCGAGCATCAGGATACTCGGAAGCGTAGGGGAGCCGATTAACCCCGAGGCTTGGAACTGGTACTACACCAATGTGGGGCGGCAGAGGGCGCCGATCGTGGACACCTGGTGGCAGACGGAGACTGGTGGAATAATGATCGCGCCGCAGCCCGGTCTTGCCCCCATCCCGCTGAAGCCCGGATCCGCGACGCTGCCGCTGCCTGGCGTTGATGCCGAGGTCTTCACGGAGGACGGGCGTATTGCGGGCCCGAACGAGAAGGGGCTCCTCGTGATAAGGAAGCCTTGGCCTGGGCAGTTCATAACCCTCTGGGGGGATCCTGAGCGGTTCAGGAGCATTTATTTCAACCGTTTCGGCGGGTGCTACTACCCAGGCGACTTTGCCATGAAGGACGAGGACGGGTACTTCTGGCTCCTCGGGAGGGCGGATGAGGTCCTCAAGGTAGCAGGGCACCGGATAGGCACAATAGAGCTCGAGGACGCCCTGATATCCCACCCCGCAGTGGCGGAGTCGGCCGTGGTCGGAAAGTCCGACCCGATAAAGATGCAGGTTCCTGTCGCGTTCGTAGTGCTGAGGCCGGGGCACGTCCCATCGCCGCAGCTGAGGATCGAGCTGATAAACCACATAAGGGGCACTATCGGCCCGATAGCCGCTCCTGGGGCGGTCTATTTCGTCGACAAGCTCCCCAAGACGAGGAGCGGGAAGATAATGCGCAGGGTAATTGCCGCAGTGGTGGAGGAGCGCCAGCTTGGGGACATCACCACCCTCGAGGACGAGGCGAGTGTTGATGAGGTGAAACGTGCATACGAGGAGCTGAAGGCAGAGCTGCTCAGCATGATGGGGTAGTCTCTCCTCGTCTTTAGGTGGGTGATCCTCTTGGTTCTCTACGATCTGATCATTGTGGGGGGAGGGCCAGCAGGCCTAGCTGCAGCAGTCTACGCGAGGAAGCGGCTTCTGAGCACGCTCGTCCTCACCCTTGACATCGGGGGGCAGATCCTGCAGACCGAAAAGATTGACAACTACCCGGGGTACTTGGAGAGGAGCGGGATAGGGCTCGCCACCGCCTTCGAAGCCCAGGCAAGGGAGTATGGGGCCGACTTCGTCCTAGCCGAGGTGACGAGGATAGACAAAGAAGGCGATACCTTCAGGGTACGCACTTCGGCAGGGGGCTTCGATTCGAAGGCCGTGATAGTGACTGGGGGGAGGAAGCCACGCCGCCTAAACGTCCCAGGGGAGGAGAGGTTTCTTGGGAGAGGGGTGAACCTCTCACTGAAGTGTGATCCTGAGCAGGTCAAAGGCAAGGTCGTAGCGGTTGTGGGCGGCGGCAACACTGCCCTCCAGCGTGCCGAGCTCCTCTCCGGGTTCGCCTCGAAGGTCTACCTTATACACCGCAGGGACTGCTTCAGGGGCGATGAGCTGACCCTCGTGAGGCTGAGGTCGATCCCTAATGTGGAATTCCTCCTGAACTCTGTCATAACCGAGATGAAGGGGGAGGACGCCCTAGAGTCGGTGGTGGTGAAGAACACCAGCACCGGACAGGAGCAGGAGCTGGAGGTCGATGAGGTCTTCCTCGACATAGGCAGGGACATCAAGCTCGACTATGTGAAGCACCTTGTCGAGACGAACTCTGCAGGAAAGATCATTACAGACAAATTTGGACGGACAAGTTGCGAGGGCCTCTATGCTGCAGGCGACATCACCGACACCCCTTATGCCCAGGTGATAATTGCCGCAGGGCAGGGTGCTGCAGCGTCCCTGACCGCTTACACGTACATAAAGAAGAAGCTTGGGGAGATCTGCTACTTCGCTGAAGCTGCCCCCTAGTGCCCGCGGATCGCACGCATCGTTTTAAACCAGTTGAGCAACCCGCTTCAATGGTTTTATTCCATAGTTATATAAGATATATATACCACTTCAGGATCCCGTCTATCGGTCGGGGAAACCATGTTCTTGGATCTGACCGGTCCTGTTGGGGTCTTTGTGCTTGCGGTGGTGGCGGCGGCCCTCGTCTACGCTTGCGGGCGGCCAGGAAGCAAAAAAAATGGTGCAGGGATCAGAGAGGACGCTAAGCTGCAGCCTTACGCTTGCGGCGAGCAGCTACCCCCCGAGCAGGTACCGGTGAGCATCCACATGTTCGACTTTGCTGCGTTCTTCCTGATATTCGACGTTATCGCTATCATCCTGATATTCTCCTTCTCTGCATCGAACGTGCTCCTGCCCGTTGCCTACCTCGGGCTCTCGGGACTGGCTCTCTACGCAATAATAGCGTACAGGAGGCGCTGATGTGGGAATAACCGACTGGGCGTTCAGGAAGAGCCCCTGGATCCTGCACTTCAACACGGGATCCTGCAACGGATGCGACATTGAGATATTCGCAACCCTTACCCCGAAGTACGATGTGGAGCGCCTTGGTGCGCTGCTGAAGGGTAGCCCGAGGCACGCCGATGTCCTCGTCGTGAGCGGTCCGGTCACCAGGCAGGCGAGCGGGAGGATACTCCGGATTTATGAGCAGATGCCGGAGCCTAAGAAGGTCGTTGCCGTGGGCACCTGCTGCATAAGCGGTGGCGTCTTCTCAAATGGCGGCAAGGGACCGTGCTACAATGTCTATCCCGGGCTCGATTCGATCATCCCCGTGGACGCATACGTCCCCGGGTGCCCTCCTAAGCCCGAGGCGATATACGGCGGCTTAGCTAAGGTCGTGAAGAAGGTGGGGGGAGAGAAAAAATGAAAGCGGAAGATCTCCTCAGCGCGCTCTCCGCTTCCGAGGGCATCCAGGAAATGAAGGTCCTCTCAGAGAGGCGCGTTATGGTGGTCTCTTCGAGGGAGGCTTACAGATCGGTTGTTAAGTGCCTCGCCGAGCTCGGATTCAACCACGTCGTGGCGATCACAGGAGTGGACATGGGAAGTCACATCGACCTCCTACTCCACCTTGGGACATCGCTGATGGCCACAGTCAGGGTGAAACTGGACCCCTCCGCCCCAAAAATCGCCTCGGTCTCCGACATACTGCCGGGTGCGGAGATGAGGGAGAGGGAGTTGCACGACCTGCTCGGAGTGGAGTTCGAGGGACGCCCGCAGCTTGCACGGTTCATGGTCTCAGAGGACTGGCCTACAGGAGTGTTCCCGCTCAGAAAGTCGTTCGTACCGTCCAGTCCTGAGCCAAGGAGGTCGAACCCCTGATGAGCTCTAGCTATGAGAGGATATTTGACATACCGATCGGACCCCAGCACCCAGCTCTGAAGGAGCCTGCGATGCTAAGGCTGAAGGTCGACGGTGAGCATGTCGTTGGCGTCGACCTGGACGTGAGCTACAACCATCGCGGGATAGAGAAGGCAGCAGAGTACAGGACTTACATTCAGAACCTGTACCTAATTGAGAGGATCTGCGGGATCTGCAACGTGGCACAGACCCTCACTTACTGCCTTGCCGTAGAGTCGCTCCACGGGAAGGAGATCCCCCCCAGGGCCAGGTTCCTCAGGATCATAGCGGAGGAGATCTCGAGGATAAACAGCCACCTGCTCTGGCTCGGCGTCGCGGCGCACGAGATAGGTTTCGACACGTTCTTCATGCACGTCTGGCTCGACAGGGAGATCACGCTCGGGCTGATGGAGGCGCTCTCCGGAAACAGGATCACCTCCTCATACAACGTGATTGGCGGGGTGAGGCGCGACGTCACCGACGAGCTGCTCGCGAGGATTAGGAAGGGGCTGGACGAGCTCGAGCCGAGGGTCAAGAGGTACCGGGAGATCGTGCTTACGGACAGGTCTATCCTGAAGAGGACCCAGGGGGTAGGGCTGCTCTCACCTGCCGACGCCGTTGCGACCTCCGCGGTTGGCCCCACCCTCAGGGCATCGGGGATAAGGTCGGACGTGAGGGCGGACGACCCGTACTCCTCCCATGACCAGGTCCCGTTCAACGTCGTCGCCTCGGACGGGTGCGATGCCCACGCCAGGATACTTGTAAGGCTCGACGAGATACTCGAGTCGATCCAGATGTGCAGATACTGCGTCCAGAAGCTGCCTTCTGGGCCTATACTGCAGAGGCTCCTACGCCGCACCCCTCCGGGCGAGGGGTTGTCGAGGGTCGAGGCCCCGAGGGGAGAGCTCTTCCACTACATCCTCTCGGACGGCTCAGACAAGCCGTACCGCTGCAAAGTGAGCACCCCGACGCTGGCGAACCTCCCAGCGCTGGTCAGGATGCTCACCTCGAAGGGAAAGTATGTCGTGAACATAGCCGACGTGCCGGTCATCCTAGCCTCCATAGACCCCTGCTTCAGCTGCGCCGCGCGCGTCGAGAAGTCGGGGGGAGTGTAGGCTTGGATACCGCAATCCTGTCGCTCCTCCAGACCCTTGCGTTCCCGGGGTTCCTGTTTCTGGCAGTATCATCCTTTTTCTACGAGTGGCTCGACCGGAAGATCTACGCCTGGATGCAGTTCCGGGCGGGCCCTCTATCGGCGGGGCCGATGGGCATCCTCCAGCCCCTCGCGGACTTTATCAAGCTGATGGGGAAGGAGGACATCACCCCTGCTTACGTTGACAGGAGGATCTTCGGGGCAGTCCCTGTCCTGATGGTTGCGATAACCCTCACATTCTGGGCGGTAATCCCGGTCACAGGGGCAGCCGGTCTCGTCAGCTTCAGGGGCGACGTTATATTCGCAGTTGTGGCGATGACATTCTTCTGCATCTTGGTTTTTCTAGGCGGGTTCTCCTCCGCCAACAGGTTCTCGCTCTTGGGGGCCGAGAGGGCGACCCTCCAGCTCCTCGGGTTTGAGATACCGCTGATGTTGTCGGTCACGGGCGTCTGCATCCACACGGGCGGGCTGTCCATGGCCGAGATAGTCTCCTGGCAGGCTGAGAACGGGTGGTCAGTACTGGGGCCCCAGGCGATAGGCTTCTTCATCTTCCTCATCGCTGCACAGGCGGAGCTCGAGAGGATCCCCTTTGACATACCTGAAGCCGAGCAGGAGATCGTCGCCGGCTGGCTCACAGAGTACTCGGGGAGGAAGCTTGCCCTGATCAGGCTCGCCAAGGACATGGAGCTGGTCTTCGTCTCCGGACTAGCCGTGGCGCTCTTCCTCGGCGGGCCGGTCGGGCCGTCCCCGTCAGGGATGGAGTGGATCGCCTACACCGCATACTTCCTGCTGAAGGTAGCCATAATCGTTTCAATACTTGCGATCATAAGGGGGCTCTTCGCGAGGGCGAGGATCGACCAGATGGTCTCGTTCGGCATACGGTACCTGGTTCCGCTCTCGCTCGCCCAGGTAGCTGCAACCGTGTTGTGGAGGCTGTTCTGATGTCTGTGCTTCGCGACATAATAGAGAGGAGGGTCAGGCGCGAGAGGATCCGCAGGTGCGGCCCGACGGGCGAGGGGGTCGAAGCCAGCCCCTCGTACCGGGGCAGGGTAGGGCTGAAGAGGGAGCTGTGCATCGGATGCTCGCTCTGCGAGAAGGACTGCCCGTCGGCTGCCATCAAGATAGTCCAGGACGAGAAAGGGAAGCGCCCAGTCTTCTTCCTCGACAGGTGCATGTTCTGCGGGCAGTGTAAGGAGAGCTGCCCGACAAAGGCTATATACATGAGCAGCGAGCCTGAGCTGCCAGTGTTCGACAGGAAGGAACTGGAGGTAAGGTGAGCATCATGATCGACTTGGCTGTAGCAATTATGATCATCGCGTTCGCGCTCGTGGCCGTGCATGTATCCGACCTGGTGCGGATGACCATAGCCTTTTCCGTCATGAGCCTGCTCATTGCAGTCTCCTTCTACCTGCTCGGCTCCGCGTACGCTTCGGCTTTCCAGATCGCGATAAACGCCGGGGCAGTGACGATCCTGTTCCTGGCGATGATCCACGTGATGAAGCGGAGGAGGCTCGACTGATGTCTGACGAAAGACCCGCAGGGGGATCGGAGGACGTGCCCCAGGGCGGCGGCTTCGGGATGCCAGTCCCCCGCTGGATCAGGTGGGCCGGCATTCTGGCAGTGCTTGCGGCTCTCGTCCTGATCGCAACTTCCTTCCAGCAGTCCTTTGCCTTCTCCGCACCTTGGTCCTCGACCCTGCCATTTGACGAGGACCCAGGATTCCTCTGGGATTTCAGGGGTATTGACGTATTGGTGCAGGGAGTGATCGTAATGGCGGCTACTGTTGCGGTAACTTCCCTTCTGAGGGAGTACAGCGTGGTGGGCGAGGATGAGTGAGGTATTCAGCGCTGCCGCACTGGTGCTCTTTTTCATAGGGCTATACTGCGTCGTTACTAGGCGGAATATGATAAAGACCGTGCTAGGGATCGAGATAATGACCTCCGCGGTGAACCTGAACTTCATATCGTACGCCTCCTCCGGGGCTGGAGCGGATCCGCTGGGCACGAGCATCGTCATAGTCTCGATCTCTGTGGGGGCTGCCGTCGCCGCCCTCGCCCTCTCGATGGTGATCGCGGTCTACCGGAAGACCGGGAGCGTGGACGTCAGGGAGCTGAGGAGGTTGAAGTGGTGAGCGACCTGCCCGCCTTCCTCTTTCTGGTCCCGCCGCTGGCAGGGGCCGTGATCCTCACTGCGACCTCTTCACTTTACAGGAGGAGGTTCTATCCTGCCGCCAGGTGGCTGGTCTCGATCTCCTCGTTGGTGCTCTCCATGGCCCTCCTAGTCTGGATGGCCCCTCCTCTGCCGGCATCCTACCGCCTCAACGGCTTCGGTCCCCCCGCAGGATCTTACCTGCTCTTGGACGGGCTTTCGGCATTCCTCTGCCTCACGGCGGTGTCGGTCGTGTCCCTATCAGTCGTCTTCTCCTACAGGTACATGGAGCACGACCTGGGCAAGAACAGGTACTACTCGCTGATGCTCCTCCTCACGACCGGGCTCCTCGGGGTCTTTGTATCGGGAGACCTCTTCACGCTCTTCGTCTTCTGGGAGCTCATGTGCATCTCCTCCTATGCGCTCGTGTCTTTCAGGAAGCACGAATGGGAGCCCCTAGAGGCAGGGTTCAAGTACCTTGTGATGAGCACGGTCGGTTCGCTGGTTGCGCTCTACGGGATCTCGCTAATTTACGGGATCGCTGGCACACTCGATATCGGGGGCATTGGCGCCGCCCTCGCCGTAGCCGGTCCGGTCGGGTACTTCCCGCTAGCCATGATCGTTGCAGGGTTCGGGGTGACAGCCGCGATGGTCCCGTTCCACACCTGGCTGCCCGACGCGCACCCCGCCGCGCCGAGCCCCGTCAGCGCGGTCCTCTCCGGGCTGGTTATAAAGGGCGGGGTCTACGCCATATTCAGGATCCTATTCGCCGGTTTCACCACGTACAGCTTTGCGGTCCCCCTCATCGTCATGGGGGCTGCCACGCTGACCCTCGGGAACCTGATGGTCTTCGCCCAGCAGGACATAAAGCGCTTCTTCGCATACAGCAGCGTTGCCAACATGGGTCTGATCCTCCTGGCCGGGGGATCGGCGAAGTACATCTCCGAGGTCAACCCTGCCGGTGCTGGGCTGGCATACATGGCGATGGCGGGCGCGCTGTTCCACGTTCTTAACCATGCGCTGGGCAAGTCCCTCCTCTTCCTCTCCTCTGGCTCGATGATCCACTCTGCGGGGACAAGATCCATCGAATCCCTGGAGGGGATCGGCAGGAGGATGCCCTGGTCCGGCGGCGCCCTGATGGTCGGCCTCCTCAGCCTTGCAGGGATACCGCCGCTCGGCGGCTTCTGGAGCAAGCTCCTCGTACTTGCACCGCTAGCCTACTCCCTCGCAGCAGGCGATCCCGCACTCGCTGCAGCCTTCTTTGTCGTCCTGATCAACAGCCTCCTCGCCGCAGGGTACTACATATGGCTTGCACAGCGTATCGCCTTCAGGCCCGGAGCACTTCCGGAGGGGATCCGTGAGTCGCCGCCTTCGATGGTGATCCCGCTGGCAGTCCTCTCGCTGATGTGCCTCGCGGTCACATTCGCCCTGCCGTGGCTCGTCCCGGCACTAGAGGCGATCTCCAGATCTTTGATGGGGGCATGATGAGGTGTCTGCGTTTTCAGAATGGTTGGCATTCGCGCCTGCCTGGCTCTGCTGGCTCGTCCCGTTGGCAGCGGCTCTTCTCGTTCCCGCCGTCGGCAGGTTGAGCAGGAGGGCGATGGAGCTACTCGGAACACTCTCAGTGGCGGCGTCCGCCGCGCTGGCATTGCTGATGGCTACATGGATACCGGTCGCGGAGTTTCCCGTCCGGCTCCTCGCCCCATGGGTTGCGCCGCCGATCAGCGCGGTGGGGTTGCAGATGCCTGAAATAAGCTTCGGGATCCTGGTGGACCCAGTAAGCATCATACTGGCAAACGTCGTCGCACTTGTCGGGGCACTGATCATGGTCTACTCGGTCAAGTACATGGAGGGGGAGCCGAGCACGACCCGCTTCTGGTTACTGATGGACGCCTTCGTCGGTAGCATGCTCTTCCTCGTGATGTCCGACAACCTGGTTCAGATGCTCTTCGGGTGGGAGGGCGTGGGTCTGTGCTCCTACGCGCTCATAGGGTACTGGTACAGGGACTCGAAGGATCCGGAGACCTGGCTCACTGCATGGGTCGGAGAAGGGAAGGAGTCGTACCCGCCGTCGCACGCCGGGATGAAGGCCTTCCTGATGACGAGGTTCGGGGACGTCCTAATGATCGCCGGGGTGATCCTTCTCGCCATCTCCACCGGATCCTTCTCCTTCATCGAGATCGCCGATCGCGTGGGCACTGCTGGAACCAGCGGGCTCCTCCTCCCCGCCTCGGTCCTCATACTCTTCGGGGCGATAGGCAAGTCCGCCCAGCTCCCGCTGATGGAGTGGCTGCCGGACGCGATGACCGGCCCGGCACCTGTCAGCGCCCTCATACACGCAGCGACTATGGTCAAGGCAGGGGTCTACCTCGTTGCGCGCATCTTCCCCGTCTTCTACATTGCTGCAGCCGCAGACCCCGGGCTGATCCGGTTCTTCGAGATCGCAGCCTGGGTGGGGGCGGCCACCGCCTTCGTCTCCGCGACCCAGGCAGCCGTCTCGACCGAGCTGAAGAAGGTACTCGCGTACTCGACCGTGAGCCAGATAGGCTACATGATGCTCGCCATGGGGGTCGCGGGCACGATGGCAGAGTTCTACATCGGATACGCTGGGGGGATATTCCACCTGATGAGCCACGCGGTCTTCAAGGCTGCGCTATTCCTGGCGTCAGGGGCGGTGATCCACGCGGTTGGATCCAGGTTCATGCGCCACATGGGCGGGCTGAGGAGGGAGATGCCCCTCACATACATCGGTGTGGTCGTCCCGTCCCTCTCCCTGATGGGGTTCCCCCTCCTGTTCAGCGGCTTCTGGAGCAAGGACATGATCCTCGAGGCGGTCTTGGAGTCCGGCAGCCTACCCCTGCTCGCTGTCGCGCTGGCTACGGTCTCCATCACGTGCTTCTACACCGTCAGGATGGTCGGGAGGGTCTTCTGCGGAGAACCCGCGGCTCAGCCGGACGGCCCGGGGGAGGCGCACCGCCACGCCGGGGACCCGTCGCCGGCGATGTCCCTGCCCGTCCTTGCCCTCTCTGCTGCAACCGTAGCGATGGGCGTCCTGGGGTTCTATGAGCGCGAGTGGCTTGCGGAGACGCTCGGGGGCTATATCGGCTCCTTGGTCGGGCACCCTGAGGCCGTCCATCTGGGAGACCCCGCTGCACAACTGCTCGTCCCAATGATCTCTTTTGCCTTCATACTGGCAGGGGCGATCCCAGCTTACCTGGTCTACATCAGGGGGATGCGGGTACCAGAGTCGCGTGCCCTGTCTCATATCAGGTCTTTCCTCGCAGACAGGTGGTACCTCAACAGGGTCTACTACGCCTGCATTGTGGATCCGGTCTGGAGGGTCGGGGGGTGGATCTACGGGTCAGTCGAGGAGGGAGCAATGAAGTCGGCCGAGCGGTCCGCCCAGCAGTACCTGCTCGGATTCGTCGGGAGGTTCAAGAAGACCCACACCGGCGGCCTAAACGAGAACCTGATAGCAGTCCTCGCCGGGATGATTCTCCTCCTTGTCATGCTGCTTTTGGTGGTGGTTCCCTGATGGAGATCCAAAGTAGCCCCGCCCTCCTCTACCTCGTCGCCGCGCTCCTAGTTTTTTCGCCAGCTGCCCTCGCACTGGAGAGGCTTGGAAGGCGCGCACCCGCGGCATTCTCGGTGGCTTCGCTCCTCTCTGCGTGCTGCGCAGCCGCACTCTCGGGCGTCCTGAACGGATCATTCTCCTTGCTGGCGGAAGTCCCCCTCCTGGGAAGGATCTCGTTCTTCTCGGACGGCCTCTCCTCGTCGATGCTCCTCGCCCTCCTCGCTGTGGCAGGGCTGGTGGCAGCCTCCTCAGTAAGGACTGCAAGTGGGGGGGAGCAGCGGGGCTTTTATCCCCTCTTCCTGCTCTACGTGGCTGGGCTGGCCGGCCTGTTCGTCTCGGCCCACCTCCTGCTGCTCTTCGCCTTCCTCGAGCTGACCCTCATCGCCTCCTGGCTGATGCTTGGATGGTGGGGCGGGACTGGCCGGGGGAGGGCATCCATAAAGTACTTCATCTACACCGAGCTCGGGGCACTCCTCTTCCTAGCTGGTATCCTGCTCCTCTGGGGGTCCATAGGGACGTTTGACGTCTTGGCGGTCCGCGACAGAGGCGCCCTGCCCCCAGGCGCGATGCTGGCAGCCGCGTTCATTATCGCCGGCGTTTTCGTCAAGAGCGCGGTGGTTCCTGCTCACGGCTGGCTCCCGGACGCCTACTCCGAGTCCCCGCCGAAGCTAGCCTCTGTAATGTCCTTCTCAACCGTGGCGGTGGGCGCCTACCTCCTCCTCAGGGTCTTTGGTTCTTACATTCCGGGAGTGCTGGAGGACCAGGGCGTCTCGTGGGCTCTTGCTGCATTCGGTCTCCTCAACATCTCCTACGGCGGGATCGCCGCGATAAGGGCGAAGGACCTCCGCAGAGTCCTCTCCTATTCGAGCATAAGCCAGACCGGGTACGTCCTCCTTGGCGTGGCGTCGGCGAGCCAGATAGGTTTCCTCGGCGTCCTGATATGGGCGGTTGCGCACGGCTTCAGCAAGCCAGCACTCTTCCTCATCTCCGGGAGTTACCGGGACCTCTTTGGCACCGACTCGCTCGAATACCTTGGGGGCCTTGCCGGGAAGATGCCGCTGACATCCTCGTCGCTCCTGCTCTCCTTCCTTAGCCTCGCGGGAATCCCACCGACGCTAGGTTTTTGGGGCGAGTTCTTCATACTCTTCGGCTTCGCCTCTTCCCTGCTCTCAGCCGGGTTCGACCCGTTCGGGCTGGGGATCCTTGTCATTGCAGCAGTCTTCACGGTGGTCTCCGCCGCCTACGGTCTATGGACCGTGAGGCAAACGCTGTACGGCGTGCCTGGTCCGGTCGCCCAGGGCGCCCGCGACAACCCATCAGCCGTGCTGCCGCTTCTGGCGACGGTCCTTGTGCTGATCGCCCTCGGACTGATGCCCTTCCTGCTCACCGGGGCTTTTTGGATCTTCCCAGGGTGACATTGCATCGAATGCCTCTGCCCGGAGTAGGTTGTGCGCCCCCTCCTCACTCCCCCTTGAGCGCGTTGAACCATTTCTTGCTTCTCAGTCTGCTGGCCAAGGCGGGTATGCAGTCCTTCCTGCCGAAGACCGTGTAGGTCAGCGCCATCCTGCCAGACTCCTTGTCCTCCTCGATCCCCTCG